>Ga0247841_10001010_pt1 | contig 68114 bp, 76 predicted proteins | sample LaCruzMarch2015__2_FD_192410 | JGI IMG/M metagenome (GOLD analysis project Ga0247841, IMG submission 192410) | Freshwater microbial communities from meromictic Lake La Cruz, Castile-La Mancha, Spain - LaCruzMarch2015_18m | ecosystem: Environmental > Aquatic > Freshwater > Lake | place: Spain... | reverse complement strand
GCAGTTCGAAAGGCCGATCAACGGATGGCTGATATATTGCACCTATTAGTTTTGCCAACAGATATGCCGTTAGACCCGCCATTAGGATTCGTTTATATGACTCTAGCCGATGACCTTTAGGAACCTTAAAAGCTAAAGCATACACGCCAATCAAAACGGCTGGTATTACAATCCCGTCAGCAATAATACGAATATAATCTGCCTGATTCATACCTGTCGATTACCTAAGGCCTCAATGTGCCAGCAAATACTTGCCACGCCAGTAATGATTTAGCGACTAGGCTTAGGATAATATAGGCTCTTTCACCGTAAACATAATTTTTCCATGGACCAATCTTTTTATATTGCAAGACCATATTGACTGCAAAACAGTTAAAGAAGATGAAGATTGATACAAATATCCAATAGACAAAATCTGGCGCTTTGCTGCCATTATCAGCCCCTAGCCAAAAGTAAAATGCGATGACTATCCATGGAATTGCACCAGCCACACAGCCAATCCAGTAACTTAGCCAATTAGTCTTTTGGGTTGTCTGATTATGAATCTCCATAACAAGTCCCATAATATTCATCGCTGAAGTCAGTGCAAATATCATGACTAAACTCATGGCATCATAAACACCGACCAGTAGTGCTATGGCAACCATCATCACGCTAGCAGAGAGTGAATATTCAACCCAGCGAAATTTATTAATTCCAAGCGACAAATCCTTGTTGTACTTTTTGTTATAAATTGTCGCAATTATGAAATGAAAGGTAGCCGAGATAAATAAGAATATTGCTATCAAGATTGGCAAAGGCATATCAAACAAAAATTTTGTAGTCGGCTCTAAACTCTGAGACGCAGCATTAAATTTCAGATAACTGCCGCTAATTGGTAAGGTGAAAAGCTTGCTCAGTACCAGTACCGCAATTCCTTGCGCCAGATGAAGCCCTCCCATCACCAGATTAAAATTTTGTAAATTCTTTGCTGTGATTTGTTTACTCATATTCTAACTACTGCGCGAGAAGTTCATCGCTGGCTGCCATAAATACTGAATCAATCTTGGAGTCACAATCAAACGCAAATGAAATCACTTTTCCATCGGTAGATTTGCCAACTATGGCATCGCTTGGGAAGTACTGTTCGTAACCACCACTACCATAAGAACTGATGATTGCAGCTGACAATGCGAAATCATAATCCCAAGAATTAATGTCGTCAGTTATGAAAGTAGAAATACTCGAGACTGATTGTGCAGGCGTTTGAGGACCATATGCCTCTGTGGCAGCCAGAATAGTATTTACGCTAGCAGCCATATAACCTTCCAGCGCAGCTGTATTGCCAGAAGTTATTGACGCTTTGATGCTCTCGATCACCGTAGCGCTAGGTGCAATGCCAACAGTACATACGACAGGTTCAACTTCTGCGTTCTTGGCTATTTCATCATCCAATAGTTTTTGAAGGTCTATCTTTGCTTTTTCTAGAGTCGATATACTAGCCTCCTGAGTAGCTTTTGACTCATTGGCCGTTTTATCTCGCCACCAATAGGCACCGGCAGCAGAACCACCGCCCAAAATTAAAATCATAAATATGTGCAAAATGATTTTGCCAAAAGCGCTTTTTGCCGGCTTGGATGTTTTGGCAGGCTCTATTGGCTGTTGATATTCCATTGATTTAACTGGTTGTTCGTCTTCGATTGGTTTTGGTTCTTGATACATAATTTCTCCTTATTCTATGATAATAAGATTATAGCATAAGCCAGATAAGAATGTGTCAATTAATTTATTAATTCGGATTCAATCGAATAGTCACTTGGTTTTTCAATAGTTTTGGTCTGATTGTATCCAGAAAATGTAATTGTACCCGATCCGGTTGTGCCCGAGCCATCAAACTCTATCTTGATTATTTGTTTCGTAGCAATATTTACCCATACTGTCAAGTTTTTTATATTGCTTTCACTGCTTTCACTATCGCTAGATTTGAAATAGCTAACATATCCAGCAATGGCTTTAGCAGCTTTTTTATATAGCTCTTCGTTAAAGCTAAGTGAATATCTATAAGCCGATACTCCCGCAACATCTACCCTAGAACTCTCGTTTATCGTGTACATCCTCTTATCTTGAAGTATCGTCAACATATCCTTGCGTTGCGTACTGTCTAGATTCGCAAATGGTGTTGGCCATACGCCAGTCGCAATTTCGATTGGCATCGAGGCAAATGAGGCAAAATTGTCGCCATCTCGTACTTTAATCCAATTATTTTTTAGTTTTGATTCCATCGCGCTAAAACTAGCTGCGTCTGACGAACCGGTTGACGAAAATTCACTATATTTAATATAGCTACTGTCGCCAATCTTGATCAGGTCGCCTGTTATTGTCATTGGCGTGGCACCACTGACTAGGCTCATATCGAAATTGCCAGTTGCGTTCAAAACCTTGCTACTATTCATATCCATGAACAAAGTTGATTTTATACTTGAAGTCTGACCGTCGGCGTCATTCATGGTAAATTGTTGGTCAATTGTAACAGATTTTACCTTTAACATTTCCTCGTTCATTGCCCGAAAGATCGTATCGGCACTTGGATTCATCAACACAATTATTACACCGACTATTATTGCTAATAATCCTGCGATTACACCAATAATCCACTTTGTTTTTTTGTCAATGCCCTTTTTATTACCCTTTGAAACCATGGTATATCTCCTATGATTAGTATATTTTTATAGTATCACGTTTATTTTAAATATACACGTCTCACAAGTTGGCACCATAGACACTATTGAAAAAAGATATTTAATAGCGCTCAATAGTAAATGACGACACGCCGACTTTGCTAGTAATGTTAATTTTATTTTTGGCTTGAATATAACCAGACGATTCATAAGTATCTTTGCTGATTTCGCTTAAGTCTGCTAAGTGTTTTGTTGTTAACCCACTCTTTAATTTTAGCTGGACTCCACTGCCCGCTGGAACTTTCAAAACTATAGAGCTAACACCAGAGTCAATATTTACCACCGTAACATCTTCTCGGCTACCTAATTTTAGCGTCAAACTGCTAGCGCCAGTCTTGACATTAATATCACGAAGCTGAGCCTGCGACATATCAATATTGGTATCCGAAGCACCGGCGTCAACATTAAGCTTTAATGGTAAATTACGTGTAATATCGACACTCCATTTGCTGGTCACGTCACTAGCCCACCAATGAGTATTCTTATCAACGTTCATAGACAAATTTACTTGTTGCGTTTCGCCATTGATAATAGAAGTTTCGGTTAAACTAGCTATATTACTCTCAAGTTTTGATTTTACAATTTCAGTCTGATCAATAGTATCAATTTGCAAGGAACTTGCCCCAGCTTTAACGCTAACCTCTGCCTGCTTGACCTTGTCAGAAATTTTTTGAACCATTATCTCTTGAGAGCTCGTCGATTGCGAAACTGGAAAGCCCCCAACTGCTACCCAAGCGATAGCGCCCATCGTCAAAATAATTAGTATAATCGTTATAATACGCCATATTAAATTTCGCAATGCCAAGATAGACAACCCAGTCGCGATTATTATCAAGGGCCAAAGTCGCCACAGATTGACCCAATTCACGTCTACTAGCCCAAAATTATTTGCCAAAATTAGTCCGCCCAATAATACAAATAATAATCCCCAAAATATCTTGCTAACACCCCAGCTATTGTGACCGAAACGTTCTGCAGTTTTCTCTATTACTGAATCGATTGGTACAGAATCACTGGTGCTACTTTTTTTATCGACCATTGTCTTTCCTCCTGAAAATGATTAATAATCCAATTAGTATTAATAATATCGGCCACACATAATCCCAGCGAAGATCAAACCATCGAGGGAACAATTGGCCAATTAAAAGCCATACGCCTAGAACCAAAAGGCCCAAGCCGATATAGTTGCGTAATCGCTCAACAACTTTGTTTTTTTGCAAATCTTGACCAAGTTTTTGCACTTTTTCGCTAATAGAATCGTCTTTGTCATTTACCGGCAGAATAATCGATAAAATGATATAAAGGACAATTACGGCGCCACCAGTAGCAAACGCTACAATAACAAAAATAAAACGCATCAATGTGACATCCATATCAAAGTAGTCCGCCAACCCCGCGCATACTCCAGATATTTGTCCCTTTTTAGGAAGTCGATAGAGTGGTTTTTTTGTATTTACCATAGAAATTTCCCTTTCGTACTTAAATTACTAAAAGTCTTCGTTGGGTTTGTCGTTATTAGATTTGCCCCATCGCCATTTTGGCTTTGGACCTTTTCGATAAGCTATATACAGCAGTACCGCGGTTGTCATCAAAACTGCCGCTAAATATAGCGTCAAAAATACTACCGCACTATTATTTGCGATAATTACCAAGATAGTCGAACATACAGTAACAACTATTATAAAGGCCACAATCACAACAAAACCTTGCCATTTAACCGGTATCCAACCATAGCCATATCGTCGCCTTTTGAACCAATATTTTATATGCTTTGGCATAACATTTACAATTATAGCAGTTATTAGCAGTTACAGAGTAGTGAATTTGTTTGACCGTCAACCTCTGATTACAATAATTTCATCATCTATTACCTGTATAATCTTTGACGGACGATTGGTGGTTTTGCCAGATTGATAAAAATCGACATTATCACCAAAATATATTTTTGCCTGTTTTATGGAATCAGCTGGAGGTTGCCCTTCAGGATTAGCCGATGGAGCAACCAGTGGGCCAGTCGATTGAATAAGGTTGCGTAAACTATCTTTGGCGGGCATTCTAAAAGCCAATGTATTTCCGCCACGATGAAGATATGAAAATTTGTCATTGTCACAGCGTAATATGATACTAACTGGTCCGGGCCAAAATTGCATAATCTGTTCACGTTCCTCGGTCGATAATTTATTACCAAATGATTCGATATCGGTTAAAGAATCAACTAAAATTATGAATGGTTTCGAAGGTTGACGTTGTTTTAATCTATATATTCTGTCTACAGCGTCGCGATTCAGCGCCTGCCCGACTACCCCATAGATAGTATCAGTTGCAATAATCCCAATCCCACCAGATTTTAGAATGTCTGTAATATTATTTATCGCTCCTTTGTCCATATAGCATATTATAACCAATTTAAATCCAAATTAGTGGATTTCGATTTAATATTTAATAGCCCCAATACTCTTACGAGTATTGGGGCAGTATTGACCTAGATTCTAGTACATTATTGCTCTGAGAGTTGGTGCGCAGTAATCCCAACGCATTTGACGTGAAAGCCATGAATCAAAGCCAACCTTTTTCATCGTTCGGCTCCAAAAAAGTCTTGGGGATTTGTCAAAATCAATACCCTGCTGTAGCCCAGCTAAATCACAATATGGAAAATTTTTGCCGTCTTGTGATTGCAACAGTTTAGGATCATTCAACCCGAAAACTGCGAGTGCTTCAACGGATGCAAGTCTTTTCCTGCATTCCAGAGCTCTTTCACGAACCTGATCGACAGATTGACCTTCTTCTGATTCTTCTGATACCACATCATCAACCAAATTGACACGAACCCGATGGATACCAGAATCGTACATTTGCGCAGTCTGATCCAAACGAAGATGACGAGCATCCAGACCAAAACCAGTATAGTGAACGTCGGGCTGACTTAGCTCAACTAATTTCCAATTGTAAATCATAGTCTCCTCCAGCGTATCTCTCACGACAAGTAGACAAGCAACGTCTTTCATCGTTTGGTCATGGTAACTAGTCGTGTTTAAATTGTCGAACCACGTAGCCGGGACTCTCATCGTCACCGGCATCTGCTCATTCAAATTATACAGTAACTTCCTCTGTTGACTTACAGGAATCAGATACTGATTAAATCTGGAATAAGACGGTTTCATACCACTCACGCTTCCTCTCTTGTACTAAAATTTTAAGGTTCTAAAGCTATTTATAGCATAAAAAGTGAGTAAATACAATACCGACAACTGTTTTATTTGATCATTTTAGAATAGTTGGCAAACTATGCCGAAGTGATAGCGCTTGACGAACATTAATATTAATAATTGTTCGATCTAAACTACCGTTTTCTACCGCAGCCACGATTCCGTCGATTAAACTATTTGGATCGATATCCGATTCACCACCACCGTGATCAAGCACAAATAATAACATCATATTTCCTGCTTGCAAAGCACTTATGGCATTAGTGATTGGGTCAGAATATTTCGAATCACCAGATTGTTGTAACATAATCATATCGTCGGTAATACTAACACCCGTAAAGCCAATTTGCTCTGATAGTATCTGGTGCCATTTTGTTGATAAGCTTGCGGGCAACGAATCAACACTGCTATATATTAGATGCCCAAACATAACTACCTCGGCGCCAGCTTTGACCCCCTGCTCAAAGGGAGGTTTATCATTTTGTTGCCACTTTTCATAACTTACGTCAGTTGCCGGAACCGACGTATGCGAATCTGATACTGTTTCACCATGACCAGGGAAATGTTTCAGTGTTGATAAAGTTAAACCTATTGATCCAGTCACCGCTGCTGCAACTTTTTCGCCTACTACTGTTGGTTCACCACCAAACACGCGTTGAAAAATAAATGAATTAGGGTCATCAGTCACATCAGCCACAATGCCAAAATTGAGGTTTATGCCTAACTGTTTCAACAAAACTGATCGATCATGAAAAGCAGATTCTGTAGAGCTAGCTGGTTGCGACTTTAAATCAGCCGCCGCCGAATATGTGTCGTCAGACGGCAAACGATTAACGACACCGCCTTCTGCGTCAATCGCGAATAAATACGGCAATGCAGGATTTGTCTGCAACTGACTAGTAATTGTCGTTAAATCGTCTGTTACAGCTGGTATATTATCGCCCATAAAAATCAATCCGCCCGGCTGATACGTCTGCAGATAATTTTGCAAAGTTGTGATGTCCGAACCAGGTGTATGCAAAATCAACAAACTTGCAACTTTTTGGCGCAATGTCATACCAGCCATTTGTTTATTAATAAATATCATTTCAGCCGAAGGAGGTGGAATTGACGACGGCAGAGCACTATCAGAGCGGAGTTCCGCTAAAACTAACCAGTTCATACCTCCAACCAATAAAGCTACAAAAACAAAAATCAAATAGATAGCTATTTTCTTCATAAACCAATTATATAACGACTCACTACAAAACTTCGGTCAATCGACTTCTTTGCCAACTTTTAATTATTTTATCCATTGATATAGTCACTTCGACCGTTCGTTTGTCGCCAACGTTAACATACAATTTTAAATGCTCAGCTTCACCGCTATCATTGCAGACAGGTATTCCTCCACAGCAGTAAACCACACGTCTAAAGTCATGGAGCTCAATTTCATCACTTTTGAACATCCCGGCAAATAAATCTGGGTCAATTATAGGCTTCTGACTAATATTATCTACCGACAACATTTCGTTTTCGTCTCGAAATAGCCTGGCTGTACCGATAGAATATACATATTTACCATCTACGATTTTAATTCCGTGAATTGGCAAAAATGCTTCATTTTTGTTAAGCCATACTGGAGGCATAGTAGTACCAACCCTATACTCAGCCCATGGAATAGTGTCGGGAAAATCTATATATTGCCTATGAGTTACTTTACTGCCTTTATTTTGATATTCGAATAATTGTAACCGATGGTTATTGCTGTCACCTTCTGGTCTAAAAGCAAACAGGTTCGGACTAATCGCTGTAACATTCTTGCCTGTTGTGACGCTAAGATCTTCACCTAAAGGCGTTGTCTGATCGCCTTTGCCAATAATTTTGATAACTTCTGGCTCTGGGAGCGTTCCTTCCATCAGGTCTTTATTAGAAGTAATTAACACTGCGGGATAGGGTATAAAATCGTCACCTTCATGAGCTACAGAAGTCAACCCAAATGCAACTCTGTCATCAGTTAATAGTTGAGCTCTGACATCCTCTAGCGAATGTCCTCCGACCTTAGGTTGCCAGATTTCTTTAGAAGATACGATGTTACCATTCGTCCCGAGGGCCAGTAGTATCAAAGAGCCGACATCGGGCTCTTTCTCTGTACCAGCATATCTAACTTTACGACCTAACAAAAATGTCGTTCCATTTATCTCCCATGCTGCTGCATTATAAAACCCTTCCGTACCTGGTATCTCTCGAATTTTTTCAATGGGATCTATCAATAATTCTGCAGATGAAGACTCTGGATTTTTTTCAGCTGAGATTCTAGGCAATCCAAATTCTAACCTTTCACTGTTCATAGCTAGGCCAGATTCTATTCATGCTATTAATCATACCAGTTCCTGATATATAATAGTAATTAGGTATGAAAGCATTTATCCCAGAGGTAATTGATTTACCAGATAGAAAAGTACTAACTATTAAAAGTGTTGGCGACCCAAACATTGTCGGTGCAAGTATTTTTGGACCACTATATGGCACAGCCTACTCGACCAAATTTAAAACCTTCAAACCACGTGGGATAAAAATGGAGCTTGGTAAATTGACAGCTCTATGGCCCGACGCTCACTCTAAACCCAAAGATAAATGGACTGGCATATGGGCGATTCCCGTACCTGGTTATGTTTCAGAATCAGACATAGTCCAAAAAGATGCTAAAACCCCGATAAAACTAGAGGTTTGGCAAGGTGGCACTTATGCTCAAATACTTCATAAAGGTACGTACGCAGAGGAGGGCCCAACTATTGTTAAGTTACACGAATTTATTGAATCAAAAGGTTTTAAAATGACCAATATCCCTGGGACTCATGAAGAAGAATACCTGACTTCACCTGATGCAAAAGAAGCCAAAACAATTATCCGATATCGAATTAAATAGATATTAATATAGCCGTAACCAATCACATGATATTGACATGCAATGGTTACGGCTTTATAGAAAAAATCTGGGGATATTTTCTATTCAAGTGAATGTCATTCCTCTTGATCAAGATCGCTTGGTTCATTCTTATTCTTGAACGCAACTTTTTCTAATTTTTTGTCAGAACGATCTTTGGCTATAATCCAGACAGCTTCCCAATCACTGGAAGACGCATAGGATTTTAGTATTGCCTGAAAACTATCTTTTTTAAATTTGCTCCTAGGGCTAGCCTCCAAGTAAACACCCACATGTTCAAATACAGTTCTGGCTAGGTTTGCCATTTCCTCTAGTGCAACAGTTCGGACTATACTACCTGATTTCACGTTATGTATCAGGCATTGCCAAGTAGAATAAGGAAGACCCAAACTCAACATGAATTCGAGCACTTTTATCTGTTCACTTTCTTCGATACCTGGTTTAAATAAAATTCCTTTCAGCGTCCATAATTTTGTAGCTTGATCTTTAATAGCCGTAATTTTAATTAAATTTTCTTCCAATTCGCCCACCCTCTCCTCATACGAATGATAAAACAAACATTTGTAGCTTTCTAAATAATCCCCAGATTGAAAATGTACTTATTGCAAGGAAACTTAAACAGTCTCAACTCGTCAATATCAAGGTATATGATAACACAAAACCCAGAATATATCAATCCGTCGAGAAATAGAAAATGCTGCAGCTAATCATGAATATATCACGAAGTAGTTGCAGCATTAAAATCTGGAGTTTTTGTATCTTATAGATATAAGCTATTGCTTAACCGCGCTGGTTTTACCCATCATATGATCTGCAATTTTCTCAATTTCTGAGCCAGCCTCTGATTTTCCCCAAAGATTTGACCATTGGTCGTTAGTATTGGCTGTCCATCTCATACCATTTAATGCTTTCCTTCTGGCTTGGCTCCCAATAGGAGAATCCTTATAATTATTCAGATATTCATCGAAGGTCTTCCTCCGAAATAACTTATTAATTAAGTTTCTCAACTCTCTCCACCGCCTCTCTTAGAAAATAAAAAGCGAGACTCTTCGAAGTTTTTTCAAAAATCCCCAGATTTGTAAAGGACTTATTGAAAGGAAACTAGAAAAGTCTCACTTGATCAATATTGAACATACGTTAACACAAAAACTCGAATATATCAATTCGGTATGTATGAAATTAAAAAGGCTCGAATTATTCGAGCCTGGTATCACCTATTGATTAAATAAGAGATATTTTTTGATAATCACCAAGACAATATAAAACTTTGCGTTTGACTGGACAGTTATCCCCAAAAAAAGGCGATAATGCCCAGTCAAAGTTGATCATTGATATAGAACGTTGGTTATGTCTTCTATTTCTTCGGTTAATGCACCGACGTTTCTGGCTAATTTTATCATTCTAGAGCACAAAATCTCTAAAACGAAATAACCAGAATCAGATTTAACAGAGATGTCGGTATCTTTGATATGTTCTAAATCAACATAATCATCGAAGATCCTTAGCCCGGCCTTGTCTCTGACCCATATCAAAGCACCATTTGAATCATTGCGCAGTTCAAGCATTGGAGGTACTTGCTTAGGCATCAAATTAATACTCAAATGATTATTAATGAAAACTTCCAAGCGATAAATTTCCCAGGTAGCAACCTTATTCTTGTCTATTAATATCCAGTCCCATATTTCTGGAGGACGCCACTTGGCGTTTTCAAGCACCAGTTGAACTATTTTGGGTAAGACGTCTTTAATCAGATCAGGTCTAAGCACTGTTTTTTCCCTTCCTGCATAAAATACTTCAGGACTTACTTTCTGGACCCTGTTACCATAATAAACATTTAGGTCAAAGTACCACATAATTCGCCCCCTCTTGTCTCGATGATTTTAAAAAACTTATTGAGAACAACTTGTGATTTAACAAAAGCTCATCAATATTTGCCATATAATAACATAAAATCTTTGCGTTTTCAATTTATGAACGAACTTGTTATAATGTCTGATAGAGAGCGAGGTACGGATATGAAGAAATTTATTCCTTATATAATCGCAGGAGTCATAATAATCGGAGGTGTATCAGTATATTTGCTGACGCGAAAATCAGATACTACTAACACAAATGCTTCGGAAACCAGCAACAACTCAGCAACTGTCCCCGAACCCCAAGAACAGGATATTATCCGAAATTTCTTTCAACTGATTGCGGAAAAAAATGTTTCTGCAGCCGTCCTGTCAATGTCATCTAAAAACACTGCTGATGATAGCGTAAAACAGGCATGGGGTGTCCAGTTTAATGACTGGAATTCGGTTAATGTTACCAGCGTTGAAACATCAATGCCAACTGAGTGGAGCGAATCTAGGCACACTTACAAAGTGACAATGGATGTCGTGATTGATTCATCTGCTGCCGATGAGGCTATCCCTTATTATGGTTACGAAAACGGTCAAAATACTCGTTTCATCCCAATCGTCAAAGAAAACGGCCTATGGAAAGTTGACGGAATAGCCACCGGCCCATAAGAAAAATACCTATGCTTTTCGATGGCGAAAATATAGGATTGCTAAAACAAGATAAATACTAAATGTAATTGCTATTAATCCTTGTCCGATGACAAGACTTAGACTGCTCAAACTGATAAATTTAATCAATATTATTATAATTGCTAAATAGCGAATCGACATTCCAAAAAGCGATAAGTCCTTGGATGATTTTGTTCGATAAATCCGTAAAGCTTGCAGAACAACGTCAATATTAAGCGCTACATAAGAAATAATGGTAAGCATATCCAGTACATTCATGAAATCACTATATCATGAATCTTGTTGGGACCAGACGAAAAAAATGCGGCAAAATTTGCGAGGATAAACCTCGCAAAGTAAGAAAATGTTATGTAATATGAAATCTTATCGGGCTGAAAACGATTTTTTGATAACTTTTATTTTTCCACAAATAAGTTTAGTTTGGTATTATCAGCTCCGCTATCTGCTTCCAGTAGTTCCTGTCGTTCGGGAAAACGCCCACACGAGTCGCACAAATAACGTTGACACCTAACAGTACCTGAATCAAATCCACGGCTTATGCCACTTGCCGAGCTATACATAACTTCGCAATTAGTACATTTATAAGCCATCATAGTGGAACGGATATCCCCGATATCATCATGGAAATCGCCTGTCGGTCTTGCCCCTATCGATATATCCAGTGTCGAATCGAAAGATTTCTTTTCTTCATTATCACGCTCTTCGCCTGTAATTCTTTTGATAACACCAGTACATTTTGCATAACGCCCATAACATCCCTCGTAGTGGCAAAATACAGGCAACGTATTGACCCGCGCTCGACAGCGAGAGCAGACATAAGATTTTGAAAAGTTATCAATTGATGTAATAAACTCTTTATTACATTCGTAACAGCCGTACTGAATAGATATAGAATCGCTATCTTTCAATCGGACTAGTTTTGGCATTTGCACTCCATGTTTAGATTATACCAAGATTAAAAATAATTTCTCTACCAACTTGACTGATATTCATATTCTTGTAACTGATCCTCGTCCTCTTTTAACACCTCTTCTAACACCTCGACCGTATAATCTAAGTTCTGGAAATATCTGCTATCATAATCAGGGCTTCCAAATAAAAAGCCACTTTGTGCCGGCATCAGTTCAGGCGCTTTACCTGGTTCATTTTTCACTTTTTTGCATAATTCTAGTAATTCTTTTAATTGCTCAGCATCAACAGAATACGGTTTGCAATCATCCTCGCAGTCTTGGACGTTTTTGACGAACCATTGGTGTATTGCATTTGCTTTTCGCCAAGTCGCTATATCTTCTATTATGCATTCTACTCTGGCAATTTTGACCTTACTTTTTAAGCCAGTAATTTTTAATTTATCCCTTGCGCTCCCAACAACATAAGTTTTTTTAGTCAAATACATATCCAAACTCATTTGAATTTCCCTTCTTTGCCAAATTACTTAGGTGTGATTTTAATGCCCAACATACCAATTTCATCATCTAGTTGCTCGACTTTATATTTTGCGTCGTTTTCTTTTAGATTTCCTGCCTCTAGCAGTTTTTCTTTATTATCACCATCTAAAACAAAATCAATTACTTCACGAGTATTGAAGTTAAAACTGATAATTAATATCTGCTTGTCTATCATATAGATGCGGTGCCTCTCGGCACCACCGCTAGATGATTCTGACTCTTTATTAATAACTACTGGTAGCTCTTTGTCGGCTTGGTCTATATTTTTACCTATCAAGGCTGGTATATCATATATGAAAACCGAGTTAGGAGTTTCATTTTTTTGACTAAAAAATAACACACCAACTATTAAAATTATTACAACCGCGATAGCAATCACTACGATCGCCCAAAGCTTTTTTGGCAATCGCTTTTTACTAGTGTCATCTGAAACCATAACTATTTATTCTCCAATAGCACTATGTCAATTCCTTATTATGCTACTGGATGGGATTAAAAGCAAAATATTTCGAATTAAATCAATGCCGAATCGCAATACTTTAAACAAAGTTAAAATCTGAAGCATAACCTTACGATTGCTGTACGGCAAAAGTGTTATAATTTAGTTTATACATGAATAAACATAAACCATTAAAATCACGAGATATCCTAGGCAAAGTTAATACAAGCGGACAATCAAATTGGTTGCGCGCTGCCGTTCTGGGCTCAAACGATGGCATTATATCAATTGCTGGTCTGGTCATCGGTGTAGCTGAGGCAACTCAATCAAAGACAGCAATATTAATCGCTGGTCTGGCGGGAATTGTTGCCGGAGCAATGTCCATGGCCGTTGGGGAATATTTATCAGTTAGCACTCAAAGAGATACTGAGAATGCATTGCTAGCTAATGAACGACGGGACTTGGTTAATCATCCAGATGAAGAATTAGCAAATTTAGTATCAGCATATGAATCTGACGGGATGGATCCAAAAATTGCAAAAATTGTCGCATTAGAATTAACGAAAACCAATGCATTCACTACTCATGCAGAAGTTGATTTACATATTGACCCTAAACATCTAACAAATCCGTGGAGCGCAGTCTTTGCTTCAGTTGGATCATTTATTGCTGGTGCATTAATCCCATTGGCAGCTGTTTTGGTTTCGACTGAGAAATACACAGTTACAATTACTTTTGTTTCAGTAATTGTGGCTTTGATAATTACGGGGTTAATTAGTGCAAAAGTAAGTGGTGCGAATGTTTTCAAATCAACATTAAGGGTTGTCGTAGGTGGTGCCATCGCAATGGTCGTAACATATGCTATTGGAAATTTATTTAAAATCGCAGGATAATTTTAGATTTTAGAATTGCGAGGAATTGCAAAATTGCGAGGATAAACCTCGCAAAGAAGGAAATATTGCATAATATATGGTTATACAGAGCGGGGTTAGTGGATGAGTTTTGGGAATAAATTTACTTACTAAAAAATTTCTCGGCAAGTTGCTGTATATGATTGCCTGTCTTGCCCCATTGAATTGTTTTGTTTAAATCTTGAATATCAATTAATCTATAGCCAACAACGGTGCCTGCAGGGTCACTTTCAAATTCACCAATCTTTGCCACATTTGCATAGACCCTTAAACTGTAGTTTTCTAATACTCCACCACGGATATTTTTTTGAATTCCCAAAGGTTCCCAAGATGTAACTTTGCAATTCAACTCCTCAAGGATTTCACGTTCAAGTGTCTCATTAATATTCTCACCAGGTTCAGTCGTACCGCCTGGTAAATTGTCATTATCGTCTTTATAGCAAACAACCGGGACTTTCCCATCTAAATTACATACCGCATAAACTTGTTTCCAAGGTAGGTCTGGCAATTCTTCTTTTGATGCCACGTCAAACCATTCCACCTCAATAGGTACTTCTTTATATGTAAATTTATCTAATAAGTCAGGTTTCATCATAATTATAGTAGCATACAAGATTGAGTTGTTGGGGCTGAGAAATCAAGTCACTACTAAAATCCTTCAACCTCTTCGATTGAACTGGATTTAACCGACCAATCATCGTTATATTCGATCAAACCTTTTACACTTTTACCTTCGAGGATTTGTGGTATAAATAATCTGTCGGCTGGTAAGAATTTATCGTAATCAAGACTATCAATCTTATACCAAGCAATCTTCTTCATCTCGTCAGTCTCGGCCGGTTCACCATCCCATTTAGTTGCGGTGAAAATATGGACTTTCATCCTTTTAAGTTTTTCTTCATCTGATGGGTTATGGAAAGCAATTTCTCCCATCTTTTTGGCATTTTTAATTTTAATACCAATTTCTTCTTCGATTTCGCGAGTATTTGTCTCTTGTAAACTCCTGTCAATTGCTTCAACTCTACCTCCAAAACCATTTAAGTATCCAGCGCCAATTTTTCTTTGTTTTTCAGCAAGTAGTACTTCGCCACTTCTAATTGGGAAACAAAGAGTCGCCTCGGTGTATGTTTCTGACATATGTATTAGTATAACAAAAAAGCGACCGTTTGGGTCGTCTTTGGTGCAATACTTGGCTAGGATGGAGGCCTGCCCGTTATGGCTGCCATGCCCGAACTGTCACCCAGACAGGCGGGAACAGACAGGCGGGGATTTGGTCACGTTCCGCGACCCCGCGAGATCGCGATTGATGATAAATCATCATCGGAACATCGCCCTCAAACAGTCACTGACTGTTTTCGCCCCCGTTCGCTGTACAGCGAAGTTCATTCGGAGCTTCAAATCCCTCCCAAAATTAAAAGAGTCTTTCGACTCATTATATTCGCTCAAGACATTCGCCTCTCTTTGTCGCCACGGCTGAAAGCAGTTCGATTATACTCACGGCCATCGGCCATGAGCGAGCAAAGCGAGTCGAATGGCTGGGATGGAGGGATTTGAACCCCCGAATGTCGGCACCAAAAGCCGATGCCTTACCACTTGGCCACATCCCATTACACTATTTAGATTTGTGAATCTACTATATTGACATCTGATTTTGCTTTTGGTCCAAAACCCGAGTCACAATAATTTACATTCTGTAAATTTTGCGACCCCGCCTCAGTCGGTGACGTTCGTCATCCGGCTTCCGGCCTTGCGAATTGTCACAGACAATTCTCACCTTACCACTTGGCCACATCCCATGACACTACGAATTGTACACTAGTTCAGACCTCTGCTCAAGTAATAAAAATGGCTTATCTATATTCAATAAAATTAGATGGAGGGATTTGGTCACGATAATTCGCTGTCCAGCGAATTCCGCGACCCCGTCTCACTTGGTTGCGTTCGCAATCCAGGTTCCGGCCTTGCGAACTGCCATTCTGGGCAGTTCTCACCCCCGAATGTCGGCACCAAAAGCCGATGCCTTACCTTCGCTGTACAGCGAATGGCCACATCCCAACGACACTTTGAATTGTACACTAATAAGAATACAGTCTCAAGTATAAGGAATTATGTAGTCTATTTTGCTGCAACAGCTGATTTGAAGTATGAACGAATTTCGTAAATAAAGTATGCACCAATTGCCAGACCGATCAAGCCAAAAATTATACCAAAGACGAATCCAACGCCAATCGAAGTGATGTTAACAATTAGGCTTACGACGATTGAAGCTGCGCTAATAAGAAGTGTCAGAAATAGCATATCCCAGCCCTTCTTTTTCATAGCTTTCAAAGGATTAATTGAAATCGCCGATATAACTACAATTGCGATCATAAATAGTAACGAGATTACAGATGCCAACACCCACCAACCGGTGTAACTTTGGACAGCATAATAACCAAAATAGCTAGTTGCTGCACCCAAAAATGCTAAAGCAGTAAATATGCCACCAATTGTCGTCAAGACGCTAATTCCTGACAAAATAACCCCGACCAGAATAATCCACCATACATTTTCAGCTAGCCATTTTTGACCTGCTGTTGGCAAGTGTGGAATTGGTTTTAATAGGCCACCAATTGTATCTTCGAACTTTGTTATTGCACTCATATCTTTTACTCCCTACTGTCTTACTTATCTTTATTAAATCTATAATAGCCTCTCGCGAACAATAAAACAACTAGTTATTTGGTTTTCCGTTGGATAGTAAAGGGCCAAAGCCCCCATCCAGCCCATGCCGCCAATATACAAAGCGATAGACTGAAAGGAATCGCCCACCATCCAGGCTCCAAACGAACCGTTGTCCCCAATAAACCCATATTCGAAACAGCATTAATCGTCAAATTTAACCAAAATGCTAGTTTTAACCATATTAAGGCCGTTAGCCATCCCAAAATCATGCTAATAATGCGCATAGTCGGGCTTAGGCGCATTCCCAGCAAAAATGGCAACGCAAATACCTCGCTGACCACAATAATTCCGCCCAACAGATGCGCGACAGGTGCCCCGCCAGATAGCCAAAAACTCTCCAACAAGGTCAAAAACTCATCAAAATTGAACAATTGGCTGACGGCAAATATAATTAACAGCGCTGCATATAAATACGCCATCTTTTGAGCATCTTTGGTGCGTGGCTCTTTTGGCGGAGTTGATTGGCCAAATAAATTCATGTTCTCAGTATAAGACTTATCACTTATAACCACAAATGTTGTTAATTTTGCTATTTCGCTTGCGCTTTTAATATTATTAAAGTATATTACATTCAGCGATAGTTACAAAAACAAACATACTCCAAAAAAAATAAATATGTTGTGACTGTTCGCATTACGATATTCACCACAACAAAGTCCCTCACCAATTTGGCGAGGGACTCCTTGATTTATTTAGCTTTTGATGAATTTTCGTTACGCCATTTGGCGATTTCGGCATGATTACCACTTAGTAACACCTTTGGCACTTCCATACCTTTAAACACTTCTGGTCGAGTATATTGAGGGAACTCTAACGTTTTGCCATCGTTAAAACTTTCAATTGCCGAGCTCATCTCGCCCCCTAAAACCCCAGGAATCAAACGCACGATGCTATCAATAACCGTCATAGCAGGTAATTCGCCACCCGTCAGGATATAATCACCTACGCTCACCTGTAAATCAACCAATGTTAAAATTCGTTCGTCAACACCCTCATATCGCCCACAAACAAAGATATAGTTATCACCGTTATTTGCCCAGTCTTGAGCCAAGGACTGTTTCCAGCGCATGCCACGAGGCGTCATCAACACTACTTTGGCACTACCATCATATCGTTTAGCATCCTCAACAGCCCCAAACAGCGGTTCAGGCATCAACAGCATGCCATCACCACCACCGTACGGTGTATCATCGACTCGTTTGCGAGATCCCAAACCAAAATCACGTAGATTAATCATCCTAAACTCAACCGCATGGCATTCTTGAGCTTTCCATAGCATTGAGCTATTCAGAACCTTGTCAAACATTTCTGGAAATAATGTAATTATCTGTATTTTCATCATCCTATCTATCATAAGGTTAAAACTACAAAAAAACCACCCCGAAAGGTGGTTTCTATGACATATAAATCTCTCAACAATATATAGTTGCTCGCATAGAGCCTATACTCGCAGTTCAAGTGTTTCGCTTGGAACTGTTAATGATTATATATCGAGATCGTCTAGTTCTGCAAGCTCTTCACGAGCTTTATTAGCGTAATCGGGATCGTTATCCACAGGCTTATCTGTTGAGTTCTTCACAGGTTCGTCAATCGGGCTCTTTTCAGGCTCGCTAGCAGGTTCATCAGTAGACCCACTACCAGCATCATCGGCTGATGGTTCTGAGATGGTTTCTGATGGTTGACGGTACGAAGATTGGTATTCTGGTGATGTTGTGTAATTTTCACGCTGATCGTCGTTATTAATAATTTTCAAATTGTAGCGAGCATCATTTTTTGTACCAAGCGCACGCAATAATGTGCGTAAACTTTGTGCTGTTACGCCACGTTTGCCGATTACTCGTCCTAAATCTTCGGGATTAACTGTCAGTGACAGCAAAACTCCCTTTTCATCAATCAGTCGATCCACGACGACGTCGTCTGGATGTCCCACGAGTGATTTTACGATATATTCTACGAATTGCTGGTCTATTGTCGACATATTGCCCCCTCACCTATTCGGTCGCTAGTTAATAATTACAATATAATTGTATCACGTTTATTCTTGCGGGGTAGATTCGACGGTTTCTTCTGATTCAACAGTTTCGGTATTCTCTGCCTGTTCAGTAGTTTCAGCAATTTCTTCAGGTTTTACGTCTTCAACTACTTCTGCGACTTCAGCTACATCTTTTGGCTTGGCAATTTCGCTAACTTCAACTTTTGATCTATTTTTGCGGAGTTTTTCACTGTGACGGATAGCTTTTGACTTATTTGTAGCTTTTTCAACCCATTTAGGCATTTTTGCACCAGCATCTGATAATAATTTAATAACTCGAGGTGATGGCTGAGCCCCTGTATCTAGGTATTTTTGAGCTAATTCAACCTGAACCTTAGCATCTTTGGTATGAGGATCATAAGTACCGACATATGCAATAATGCGACCACTTGAGGGATGACGCTGAGCCTCCTGAACAGCAATGCGATACATTGCATGACCAGTATGACCGACACGTTGCAAACGAATTGCGAGCATAAATATATAACTTCCTTTAACTCTTCACTTTAAATATTTTTCGACTCGTTCAATATTACACTACTTCAGACCAAGAGTCAATCAGTTAGTGCCTTTAATGTCATAGTATTTTGACGGGTCCTGTCGTCCGGTTTGCCCCTTGTATTTTTATTGTTGGGACAATAAACAATACTGGGGCACCCCACCGAACGTCACCCGTTGACAATCACATTTCCAAGGTTCGACCTTGGAAATAGTGTGGCTAGCGATAAAGTGAATAGCTACGGGTGGCGTGAGGCGGGGCAGCACCCGATTACTCAAGAACGGTAATCCGTTTTGATAATCAGGGGCGGACCGAACGACAGGACCCGCAAAATTAAGCTATAGAATTATTATTGCTGTTTGGCGTAGGTTTCGAGGGCGGCTTGGGCGGCTTGTTGTTGGGCTACTTGTTTACTTGGACCACTGCCAACACCCATTAATTTGTCACCTACATATACGCCCAAAGTAAAGACCTTGTCATGATCTGGACCCATCTCTTCAACAACACGATACTGAGGTGTTTGGCTATCAATCCGTTGTGATACCTCCTGCAAATGTGATTTTGCATCACGCCAACTGCCAAATTCCAGGATTTCATCAAGTTTGCTGATAATGTATTTATGAATAAAAGTTGCCGCATCGCCGTAACCTCGTTCCAGATAAATCGCACCAGTTAAAGCCTCGAAGGCGTTAGCAAGTATCTGTTGACGCGCGCGGTCGCCACCTTGTTTTTCGCCTCGACTCATCCTTACCAGTGGCTCATAACCAATCTGCACACCAGCCGCACCAATACTCTCAGTTCTAACTAGAGCCGCCCGCCAACTGGTCAATGTCCCCTCTGGATCAGAGTAATTATGGTATAAAAAGTCTGTTACAACCAATTCCAAGACTGCATCACCCAAAAATTCAAGTCGTTCGTTATGTTCGCTGGCACTCTTTTTATGTTCGTTAACATAACTTCGATGTGTTAGGGCTGTAATCAGCAGTTGGATATCCTTGAACTCAAACCCTAGTTTCTCTTTGGCAAAATCTTGATAAGGCGCAATTTGCATTCCACTCATAATTTCTCCTGTCTAATTCGTTTCATTGCTAGTAGCATTAATTTGCCAATATCATCGTATTCGATTGCGTCGAGCGCTTCGTTAAATTTGAACCATTTGATACCGTTCATCCACTCCTCTTTTTGGATTTCGTCCGAATTACCACCCGCCCTAACCAAATAAATCTGTGTTGTCATCAAAACCAATCTGTCAATCCGACGATAACGAAAGTTTATCTTGCCCAACCAACCCAAAATCTCGATATCGTTCAACCCCGCTTCTTCGAATATCTCACGCTTGGCAGTTTGCTCAGCTGTTTCGCCTTCTTCGATGTGACCTTTAGGGATTGTCCAACGGTCTTTACCGTCTTGAACTAATAAGATTTCGACTTTTTTATCCTTGTCGCGACGAAAAATAATACCCCCAGAAGTCGGTTCGCGAACCATCTCTTGGATTTGGGGTTTTTTGCGATTAAATATTTTCTTTATATTATCAAACTTCAATGGTGCCATTTTCTGTATCCTCCACAAGCGTACGATAAGCGGTGCCTAGCACCCCATTTATAAACTTGCTTGAATTATCAGAACCAAACGCTTTTGCCAGTTCTACCGCTTCGTTAATTGCAACTTTTGGCGGTATAGCTTTTGCTTGAAATAGCAATTCGTACAAACCAATTCGCAAAATATTACGATCAATTCGAGCAATCTGATCAATCGGCCACTCTGGAGCAATCGGCTGAATTTCGGCATCCAAATCAGCCTGTTCGTCCAAAACACCCTTGACAAGTATCTCGACAAATTCCTTATCGTCAATCGCAGTTTCATATCTGCTGAGATTACGAGTCAAAATTTCGTCTATATCTGCTGATACATCCTTGGACTGCACACGAAATTCATATTCGTACAAGGTTTGCAATGCAACGATGCGACCGAGGTGCCGATTAGATGCCATAGCGTTTAAATTCTTTCTTTATATTATATTTTAAGGTAGATGAATAACTCGCCTATTTTGCGAGGGCTTTACCCGTCTCGCGACGAGTTGTGCGAACTTTTACTGGTGATTTAGCATTAACACGACGAGCCAGTTCCAGACGCAAATGACTACGACGCAAACCGGTTTTTCGTGGGCTACTCTGTTTTTTGGGTTGTCCCATAAAAAGAACTCCTTTGTAGGTTATGGTAATAAAACTTATATCTATTATAGCGGTTTAAACGTTATTGCTCAAGTCTTTTACAAAATGCTATTGCTAATTATTAGCGTTAGTGTTGTAATAGAGGTATGAATAATAAAATCGGAATCGACTGGGAAAGCCCAGGAAATATAGAAAAAAACCAAATTATACATTACGGCGCATCGGCGCCGGATTATTATTGGCGTTTGCGCTTGCAGGTGGCATAAAATTCGTTCAAGAGGTAAAAGATTATAGAGATCATCTTCGTAACCCTTATAATTATGCCGAGAAAAAGAAAATTGTTGTTATCCCTAAAGATAGAGGTTTGATTTATGCCATAGAACAAATCGACGGTTTTACAGATGAATCTGATTTTAGGCCTGTACTTGAATATGTCAAAGATATTCCTGAGAATGAAGAAACTCTACATGGCGGCGAGATAGTACCAGAAGGAGCAGGGATTTTTGTTCCAGTTAGCATGGAAAAGAACGATGATTAATTGATAACCACTATATTTACTAACCGGCCAGGGACATAAATAACCTTGGTCGGTTTTTTGTTGCCAATGAATTTAGCGACGTTTTCGTTAGTTTGCGCCAATTTTTTGATTTCATCCTCTGACGTATCTTTGGCGGTCTCAATTTTGGCTCGCAATTTGCCGTTTACCTGTACAACAATCGTGATTGAATCGGTTACTAGGTATTTGTCATCCCAAATCGGCCAGTGATCAACATGGATCGTGTCGCTATGGCCTAATTCAGACCACAGCTCTTCGGTGATATGCGGTGCAAATGGCGATAGTATCTGTAATAGACTTTCAATCGCATATGCCCAAGCCTCGGATTTGCCGATGCTGTACTTCTCTTTTAGCTTGTAATAACCATTGACAGCCTCCATCATTGATGAAACAGCGGTGTTGAATTTTTCGTCTTCGATATCTGATGTGACTTTTTTGGCAGTCCGATGTGCAATTGCCAGTATTTCTTGCTGAGCCTCATCAGATAGTTTGGCCTCACCAGACTCGATATATTCCTGAGCCAAAGTCCAGATACGATTAAGGAAACGGTACGTCCCTGGCACGCCACGAGTGTCCCACGGCGCTTCTAGGTCATAAGGGGCGATAAACATCTCGTAAACACGTAAACTGTCAGCGCCGTAACCACTATCCATAATTTCGAGTGGATCGATAGTATTACCCCGTGATTTGCTCATCTTGGTACCATCTGGCGCCAAGATATAGGCGTTGTACATCATGCGTTTAAATGGCTCAGGATGAGATACTAAGCCTAGTTTATAGAAGAATCGCATCCAAAACCTGGCATATAACAGATGAGCAACAGCATGATCGGCTCCGTTATAAAAATCAACTGGCCCCCAATGTTTTTCTATCTCTGGATCCCAAGCCTGATTGTCATTGAATGGGTCTAAATAACGCAGGAAATACCAGCTACTACAGGCATAGCCATCCAAAGTGTCGGTTTCACGCTTGGCAGGTTTTCCACAGGTTGGACAGGTTGTATTAACCCAATCGCTAACTCCTGCGAGGGCTGAAGTTGCGCCACCTTTTGGCTTGAAATCATCAACATCAGGTAAAATTACTGGCAGTTGGTCATCTGGCACTGGCACAGCGCCGTGTTCAGGACAATGGATAATTGGGATTGGCGCACCCCAATAACGCTGTCGACTGATTAGCCAATCTCGCATCTTGTAAGTTACTTTGGTCTTGCCAGTCCCCTCTTGTTCTAGCCAAGCAACGATTTCTTCGCGGGCTTCGCTACTGGCCATACCGTCGAATTTACCACTGTTAACAAGTATACCTTCACCTTGATATAGACCAGTTTCGGAATCGTCAACTGGCTTTTCGATTACTTTAACAATTGATAAATTGAACTTTTCGGCAAAGATAAAATCGCGTTCATCATGGGCTGGAACCGCCATAATTGCGCCAGTGCCATAACCTGACAGTACATAATCGGCCACCCAGATTGGTAATTTGGCGCCATTGACTGGATTTATGGCATAACTGCCCGTAAAAACACCGGTTTTTTCGCGAGTCTCGTTCATGCGCTCGATTTCGGATTTACGTGCTGACTGCTCAACGTAATTTTTGACCGCCTCACGAGTTTCACCAGTCATCAAATCATTAACTAGTTCATGCTCAGGTGCTAGTACGACAAATGTCGCACCAAATAGCGTATCGGGTCTGGTAGTAAAGACTGTAATTATTCCCCCATTCCCCATTTCCGAATCCCCATTCCCCGAATTTGCCACAGCAAATTCTACCTCAGCGCCTTGAGAGCGACCAATCCAGTTTTTCTGCATCGTCTTGACACTTTCGGTCCAGTCAAGATCATCGGTCGCTTCTAATATCTCATCAAGATATTCAGTAATTTTAAAAAACCACTGTTTTAAATTCTTTTTTGTAACTTGGTTGCCACAGCGCCAACATTTACCATCAATCACCTGTTCGTTCGCTAGAACTGTCTGATCGGTTTCGCACCACCATTGTGGGCTTTGTTTTTGATAAGCCAGTCCATGCGCAAATAATTGATTGAATATCCACTGCGTCCAACGGTAGTATTCGGGATCAGCGGTGCTGATTTCTTTGGACCAATCATAACTATAACCCAGACGTTTTAACTGATTTTTGAAATTTACCAGTGCTTCGTCGTGAGCAACGCGCGGCTTTTTACCAATTTTGATAGCGTAATTTTCGACCGGAAGTCCGAATGAGTCCCAACCTATCGGATGATAGGCACTATAGCCCTGTTGTCGCTTGGCTCGAACTTTGATGTCGCTAAACTGAAAAGTCCGCCCATGACCGGTATGAATACCAGCACCTGTAATACTTGTCAACATACTTAACCCGTAGTATTTGGGTTTTGAATGGTCGGAAAAATCAACTTTATAAGTCTGGTTTTCTTCCCAAACCTGTTGCCATTTCTTCTCGATTTCAATCGAATTGTAGCGCTTCATAACTGCATTTAGTATAGCAAAGATACCTTTGTTAGATAAACTATCTATGAGTTTTCTGAGAAAAAGGCTTTTTTGCGCTCCATCCATTCGAGTGATTGGCGGACGAGGCGCGTTTCATCGCTTGTCGAGTGAAGAATAATTTTAACCGCCTCCTCAAGGTAGATACCACCTTCTGAACCTTTGAATAATATTGCCGCACCGTCTTCCATGACACTGTGGACAAATGCGCCAGCCTGCAAGGCATTTTTGAAACTTCTGACCTGACAACCTCGTAGTTTTGCGGCTGGGGCTAGAAACTTCTCGGTTTGAGGACCAACCGTTACCACCCACGCCAATTGATCTGGATCACATAATTTACCTAGTAATTCATGTTCGAGAGACGAAACCTCGCCTAGTTCGTTCATATCGCCCAAAACCGCAATACGCTGTGGCGCTGGTAATTGATATAACACGCGTAATGCCGAATCAGCGGCTAATGGACTAGAGTTATAAGTATCATCAATTATAGTAGTATGCTCGACGCCACGTAACATATTCATGCGACCGGGAATTGCCCGAATCTTGGCTAGTCCCTTGGATATTTCGTCAGGTTGCATTCCTAATTTAACACCGACTGCACCAGCCGCAATGGCTGGTCTGAGGGTATGCTCGCCCAGAACGTGAATCTCGGCCACAACTGGTTTTTCCCATTCCGGCGCGACAAATTTGCCCGTATGACCGTTTTCGGCCGTATAATCTTGACTGTCATAGTGATATTCGGCGGCCGAACTTGTCCCATAAGTGTTAATCTTTGCATTTGTCAGATATTTTGCATATATGCCATCAATATCGTCTCGATTGATAAGTGCCTGCTTTGAAAAGTTTGCTACCGCTAATTCTTCACGCGCCACTGCATCAATTTCCAGAAAATACTCCATATGTTCAGGCGAAATCGCCGTAACAACACCGATATCTGGTCGTAAATAAGTTCCAAAATGAGGAATTTGACCAATCCGGTCCGAACCAAGTTCTTGAATAATCACATCTACATCCGTTGGATCGTTGACTCGGTCATTTGCAGCCTTAAAAACTGTCATCCATGATTTGAAACTCTTGATTTCACCTGGATATTCAATCCCCAAAACCGCCAGTGGCGTGCTAATATCAGTATTGTGATTGCCTTCGTGCAGGCGCACCCGATATTTTTCAGATAAAACTGTCGCGATTGCAATTTTGGTACTAGTTTTGCCAACACTACCCGTTACAACAACCAATTTAACCTCTGGATGTTTCCTGAAATATAATTTTACGTACGATTCTAGCCGTTTTTGTATAAAGTATTTAAACATAGTTACAATTATAACCTATATGATTTAGTATATTATGATGATTATATAATAATGTCTTTTATGGAACCAACTATGTCAGCCAAACTATTATTGCTTTTAACAAAATACTTTTGTATTCCCAGAACTTCATAAGCGGCAATTTTGTCATCGCTTACCGAATTGGTAACTACAAAAACAGGAATATTCTTCCATTTCTTATTCTTATTAAGTTCAACCATAAAATCGAGTCCATTTTGGCTCCCCAAAAGGTAATGGTCGAGCCAGACTCCATTAATATTCATCGACGATTTTTTTAATAATTCTATAGCGTCCTCCACTTTATTCGCCAATAAAACAGAAAAACCACTCTTAACTAATCTGCTTTTAATTGCTGTCTGCAGAGTCAACTCGTCTTCTAGCACTAAAATTGTCTTTTTCATTTTTCTCCTAGTTTATACTTTTAGTCCCACTTTTTTGCTTCATTCCTACTTCTGGTAAACTTACTGTAAATGTTGTCCCCTTATTCTCGATCGAATCAAACGAGATTTTACCGCCAGCTTCATCTAGAATCGACTTAACGATATATAAACCTAGACCTGTTCCTTCAGTATCCATTGCACGAATATTATCGGCTCTGAACAATTTTGTAAATATTTTGTCCTTTTGATTATTTGGTATACCGTAGCCATTGTCTGAAACTTTAATATTATAGGTCGACGCAGGGTTTTTTGGATTGTATGTCATAGATACAGATATATTACTGCCCTCTGGGGAATATTTGATTGCGTTGGAAATTAAATTCTGCATAATCACTCGCATTAATTTGGGGTCAGCGTTTATCTTGGGATCATTTGTTGAACAACTATTTATAAATTTCTGTTTCTTTTCTGTTATCGTATGCCCCATCTCTTCGGCGATATCATCTACGATTTCACATAGCTTTAATGGCTTTGGGACTATCTCGAATGTCCCAAGATCTAACCTTGAAACATTTAGTAGCGAGTTCACCAAATCCACCATTCGTTGATTACCGCGATAAATTTCATCAAGATATAGTTTTTGCTGCTTGTTTATCTTGCCAGCATCACCATCAATTAGCATTTCCGCATACCAGTTGACTGCAGAAAGGGGAGTTCTAAGTTGATGAGACGCCAATGACACAAACTCTGTCTTTGCTCTATCGATATCCCTTTCACGAGTTACATCTCGAAAAACAACTACGCAGCCAATTATTTTTCCGTTTCTATCTTTTAGGGGAGCCGCACTATCTGCAACTGAAATCACTTGGCCATTCTTTCTTGTTATTACTGTCTTTTGAGACATCTCTTGTACCTTACCGGTCTTGAAAACATTTTTAATAAAGTCGTCATTTATTTTCCCTGTGCCCTCGGCAGAGAATTTCAAAATATCAAAATATTTTTTACCAATAGCTTGCTCTTGAGAAAAGCCAGATATCCTAGCAGCGACAGGGTTAAGGATAACAATATTGTAATCCTTATCTATAACGAAAACACCATCACCAATACTGTACAGTACGGCATCTATCTTGTCCTTTTCTTGACTTACCTTTTCTTTTTCTTGCTCGACATCTTCTAGCACATTCATAATTGCTCGCCGTTGATCGTCCATCGATTTTTGTTTTTCAATAATTTCCTTGGTTTGAGACTCTACCCTTTTGTCAACGTCACTGTTAGAGCCAACCACAGAAGAGATCATTTTGTTAAAGCCTGTTGCCAATTGACCAATCTCGTCACTAGATTTGAGATTAGACCTATATTCATAATTACCATCCTGTATCTCTTTGACTCCCAACCTTAGTTCTTCAATCGGCTTTGATATCAATCTTGCAAGATAATAGGATAAAATAGCATAAATAATGATTGATACCAAACTGATAATTAAAATCTGGATAATAAGGTCATACAACGGTTTGTTTAATTCTGACTTATCAACTTTTACCACTAGGCCCCAATCGACTTCATCAAAATACTTTGTTACAGCATTTATGTCTTTCCCGTTGTAGGCAATAGTATTCTTCAAAAAAGCTTCATTTTTCATCATTGCTTGAACTATCGCAATATTTGTTCGGTCTTTGGATATTAAAATATCCGGGGAGTTCAAGGCAAACCTTGGCGGAATAAAATATTCTATATCACCACTACTGTTTCTATACGCTAATACGGTTTCTCCGGTATCACCTAATCCGGAATAATCGCTGACTATTTCCGATAACTCTGTTATGCCTTCCAAAACAGCAACATAGCCAACAAATTCATTGTTTCTTAATACTGGCGCTACTAATAAGACATGCTTAGACTCATTAATTTTAGACGTGACGATAATCTTTGCATCTGTTTTTGATAAGTCGGTAACATTAATATCTAAATATCCATCATTCGTTACCGTATTACTCGATGTTATAATCTTACCAGTTTTGTCCAAGATATATACATCTTTATAATCACCTGCGGATGATGATTTTGCGTCAATTGCTCGTATTCTTAATAATTCAATATTAATGAGACTCCCGGTATTATTGAAACCTTCCATGTAATCATATATGCCAGTTCTGCCAGCTATCTGCATTACCTGATCTTTGTAATTGTTTATTAATGCCTCGACGCGGTGTTCTTGGACTGAAGCTATAGCTTCGAGTTTTGATTCACTATCCATAGTGATTCTTGAGCCTAAATTATATAAAAAAATTGTAATTAATATCAGCAACAATAAAATAGTAGGTGATAGAAAATATAATAAAAGTCTAATTCTTATTCGCATCTTTAGTCTCTAAATCTTTTATACGCTTTTTAAGATCAATCATCGCTATTTCTCTTCCGATCATAAAACTATTGAGTTTTTCAAGCTCTTTTGTACGTTCAGCGATTTTTGTTTCAATATTTTCGGTGGATTCTTTTAGCTCAGCTGCCATTTTATTAAAACTCCTAGCCAACGCCCCTAATTCGTCGTCTGATTCTATTGTCAGTATCTGATCGAGATTACCATTTGCTATTTCATTGGTCGCTTTTTTAAGTGACAAGACCGGCTTTAAGACAAAAACGGAAACCATAATATATATAATTACAGAGGTTACTATAACAACCGTTATCAAAATACCAGTATAAATACCGTTCCCAGTGTTTATGTTTATGATGCTATCATTGATAGAATTTAGATCTGCAAAGGATTCTGTTATTGTGCTGCCGGCATCAGCATTTTTACTGTTGTAATATTGGTCCATACCTAATTTATAGATTTCTTTTTGCGCCAAATAGTCGACACTCTCCAGGATTGTTTGTGCCCTAAACTTATTACCTAAATCTACTAATTGCATCGATTCAGATTCCATAGCAACCAAAGCAATATTGGCATCGTTTATACCATCAAAAATGCCCTTGTCTATCTCGCTACCATTTGCGATAGCTTCTTTTATAGCCAAGTCTAACTTCGGGGACTCTTCATTATATCGATTCTTCCACATTTCATTACCTGTATAGGCATAGTTTCTAGCAGATTGGGTTAAAACTTCATCTTCATAACGGATTGTCTCTGATAAATGATTTAGATAGTCAGCATTCTGAATTGAAACGATAGCACTTGAGGGCCCTTCTCGCATCAAATCAATAGCCTTGCCGTTCTGATACATGACGTAAAAGCCAATTAATAGATTAGCCAAGAATATAATGCCGATAATAGTAATCAGTTTTGATTTTATAGTTTTCAAGACCGAGTCCTCTTTTTGCTATTAATTGCCTGGCCGGTTTTTATAATTTCTATAATTGATTTGACTATCTTCATATGCTTTTCTTCGTCATCAAGAATACCATTGACGATGTGGCGGTCTGTGTCCAAAATCTCCATCTTTAATAGCTCTCCGTAATAATCACGAGCTTTTTGTTCGGTAGCATATAATTCTTGAAAATTACTCAACAACTGCTCTTTATTGATTTTTGGCATCTAATTCCCTCAATCTCTTTTCATGGCTTTCGCTATCAATTTTCAAAATATTTAACATTCTAATTATTTTTGTCTTATTCGTATCAGAGAGGCCAGAATCAGTCACCATTGTCTCGTAGTCACGTTTTAGAGCCAGAATAATGTCTTCTTCCAGAATGATACCATCTAAATAGCGACTGGCGCTAGTTTCTGGGGCATCACTATCGTAACTTTTTAGATTACTTATCTCTCGCTTTAACTCAATCATTCGAAGCTCTCTACCTACCATAAGGGAGTTAATTTTCTCAAGTTCATCTACCTTTTCGTTAATTTTTACAGTGGCTAAATCTGCCTCAGTGATATCGTGTATCACACCTAATAAAAACTTGTTGCCTTTGTCATCAATATAACGTGTTTTTTTCGTAATTATAGTTAAAATCTTGCCCTTGGAACCAGTAAGTTTTTCCTCGATTGAACTTTCTTGACCTGAATTTAAGACCATTTTGTCAACTTTTAAAAAATGCTCCATCTGATCTTTTGGCAACGATTCACCAAGAGTTTTGCCGATAATATTTTTCCTCTTGATACCCAACATATTACATAAAGCATCGTTGGCAAAAATAAAGCGATGTTTATCGTCCTTCACAAAAACAGCATCATCAACTAAATCGATGACACTAGTCAAATAATCCGTGGAGTTTTTGATTTTATCCTTTTTCATATTTTTGCTTTTTCGGCTTATAGCACCCATCTTTACAAGTATACATCAACCTGAAACCACCGCTAAATAGCTTCAGGTTAAATCGAGTCTATTTTGTAGCTGTATAAACTGGATATCCGCCTACAGCCGGAGCCGTAACGGTTATACGACCATTCGCAGTTTTTTGGATGGTATAGCCTGCACCATTTGTAACATTGCCAGCGGGATCAACAGGAACTGCAGTTAAGTATGTTTGAGTCGATATAAGCGTGCTTAAATCGGCCAGACTTGCAGTAGTACAAGTAGCTGTCACTGCAGATGTACAAATTTCTATTGCTGCCGTTGGAGCCACTGGTATATTAGCCCCAGGCATCGAGCCCTTGTTATCGACGGCATATTGATAGACGGCACTAAGAATTGTGTTAACATCGGCGCTACGCTGCGCTTTCCTGGCATCTAAGAGCTGTTTTTGTGGGTTGACAGCCAAAATGACAATTCCAGCTAATATCGCTATTATAGCTACTGCCAGTAGGATTTCTATTAAAGTAAAACCTTTTTCAGATTTCATCATCACTCCTTTATCTTGTTACACTTATGGTTACGCCGCTTTCGGCAGATGGTGCTGCTAATGTCACGCGACCGTTAGCACTTTTCGAAATATTGTAAAATGTTGAGTTTACCGTGCCCGTACTTGGATCTTTGGGCAAAGAAGTTAAATATTTTTCACTTGCCGTTAGCACCGATAAATCTATCAGGCCAGTACATGTGCCAGCAGTGGCACAAACAGCCGTTGGCGTAGTTGTAATAGTAGCAGGTAAAGTGCCACTATTATCAACCGTATACTGATATACAGCATTCAAAATCGTGGTAGCATCAGCCCGACGTTGAGTGTTCCTGGCGTCTGCTAGTTGCTTAAATGGGTTCACTGCAACAATTACAATTCCTGAAAGAATAGCGATAATAGCTATTGAGAGCAAAATTTCTATTAACGTAAAGCCTTTTTCAGATTTCATTTCTTGCCTTTCTTTTTACCTTTTGATTTAGTCGTCGATAAGACCCATAAAGTTAGTAAATTTAATAGTACTAGAGCAAATCCTGCTATAATTAAAAAATTAACAGATATATCATGATCCATCTGAGTGGCATACCACCACAACATGCTTGCAAAAAATGCAGCAGACAGGACACTCGATATCCCAGCGTTTCTTATTAATATTTCTTTCATATACCCCCATTATATAATAATGTTTCTTATGCTTAATATTATATCACCTATTTTCATAAAAAATAGCAATATTATTCATCAGGGAACTTCCGACCATGACATCAATATTATTTTTGGCGATACTGCGCTAGTAACCACTTTAATTTTCCTTTTGGGACCATCTAACGGAGAAGGTATATTTTCGGTGTTAATCGTTAAATTCGGCTGGGTACCACTTGTTATATATGTACAATCATTTATGGCATCGCCATTCACGTCTATAGAACCCGTACCGTTATAAGTTTTTGCCCTTATTATTCGCAAGGCCTCTTCGGCGCAACTATCTGCATAAAACCTAGCCATTTGTGATTCCATTCGAGTTATGGCATTTTGATTATAAACGATAGAAAGAGTCAAAAGTGTAACGATAATAACCGAAGCAATTGCGCCCATTAATATAACGGTCATCAAGGCGATATAGCCTTTTTTATTAGATGATATCATTGCTGACTCCTTAGACTGGCAGCCCCTTGAAAGTATTTACCAAACGTATATTCGTTGCGTCCACTATTGTTAATATAATCGCTTCTAAAAGAAACCTTAACGCTTCCCAGCGCTCCGAGCGAGGCCGAACTAGTGGTGTTTGCAAAAACTAATGACGTGATGGCTAGTTTATCAAAAGTAATAGCGCTATAACCTCCGCCATTTTTTTGCATTTCTATTTTGCCACCATTTAACCTGAAATCAACAGTTTGAGAAACACCGGGCATCACTAAATTCAAGCTAGATGAATTATTCCCACGAGTTGGAGAGGTAATAGATTTAGAAGCACGTATGCTATCAAGCACGATGTCAATGGCTTGAGCACTACTTTGCTCGACTTCTCCGATTGTCTGGCCTTTTATCCTACCTTGTAAGGAAAAGCTTATAAAAGTCGAAATCGCAACAATCATAATAGTTAGGAGAGAAAAATAGAGTAAAACCTCAATCAGAGTCATACCTTTACTACAATTATACTTCTTGTTTATAATACTCATGCTTCTGGTATAACCTTCCAAAATGTAAACCCAAACGGCTTAGATGTAGTCTGGGAAAGAGTAGTTTCAAGAGCCACTCCACCCTCGGTGTTACTCCAAGCAAAAGTCCCTGTTGAACTCATCACAAGCCTCTTTGAATGAAGGTCTAACCCATTATCCGATAGAGTAAACATCAAGCTATCGAGTGAATTTGGGTTAACTTCAAAGTCATACCATTTCTGAGGGTTAGCAAAGAGTGGCGCTGGCGTAGAGTCACCTTGGGTCGTAAATGTCGCAACATTTCCAACCACCCAGCCAATATTTGTAGTACCAGAATCATTATAGGCGCAAATACTCCTAATAGTGGCTCCTGAATTAAGCCATCCACAAGCAATAAGTTTTGTACCGGCTAGAGATGCTTGCACGGCAGTATCTTGATTGGCTTTACCGGTCCAGACAGTCCCAGACCAATAAGCATGTGACAAGTCTCCTGTACCATTATCCATAGCCCCAAGCACAATTAAATTACTGGTTGATAGTGGATTGGCAGCAATATCAATATTAGTACCAACATCTGCCACTGTTGGTATGGCGGCAGTTGCCTGCCAAGCGGTCGTATAACGAGCATATTTGATACAACTTGTCGCAGATAACGTAGCACTAGCCGTACACGCAGTAGTCCCTGTTCTAAGCGGGCTCCAGACTATCATCAAATAACCAGTTGAAGTCTCAAAAGCAATATCAAAAGACTGAACATCCTGTGCAGCCACAGCATATTCAAGATTAGCCTCAAGAACTGTGGTAGGCTCAGCAATCCAGGCTGTACCGTTCCAAATAGAAGCCGACAGGTCAGAAGCAGCATCTGCCCAAGCTATAGCTATATTGTTAGTATTGGCATTTTGAGCTGCCTCTGCAACAATCCACTGCACAATACCAGCCGTTCTGGAAGCATTGAAATTTGTGGCAGAACTCCAATTAGCTGTCCCACAATTGGAGCCAGCAGATTTAGTGCGGTAAGCAATCTCGTTAGTAGTCGCCGTATTAGTTGAATATATTACCATAGCATTACCTGTAGTCTTTTCATATTCAACATCAAACCTTTTAGTCGTGCCCGTACCACCAATTGCGGCTGTAAAATCTTGAGTCCAGACGTCTGTTGTATCGTCATAGCAAAGCACATCTAGATTGCCAGTATTATCCCCAAAAGCTAAGATGGCTTCGCCCTTGGTCGGAGATGTCCTTAAGACTACATTGCGCGCATTTGCCCCAGCTCCTAGCGCAATATCTTCTTCGATACCATATGTATTTGCCACATCGTCATACTGTCTAGAAGTAAGTGTATTTCGACCAGATGTAGCATCATAATAGGCAATTAATCCTCGCTTTTTAGGTGTTTTGACTATAGCAATGTCCTGCCAATCGGTTAAATAACTACTCGAATTAATACTCCTAGACACCGCCCCTTGGTCCCATGAAACATACACCATAATTTGTTTGCCATTTACACCCGCGTTAATTACTAAATATCTATGAAAAATTGCATCTATAATTTCAGCCTCAGTTGCTGGGTTTGATATTGATTGAAGTCCCCAAACACCGCCAGCCGTTGTTAATATATAGGTCCCAGGGACAAAAGCAGAAAAAGTACCAGCATCTCTAATGTTTCGAGCCGCCTCATTGCCTTCATTTAAAAGTTGCTGGGCTCTGACTTGCGTTCCAGATATGGTTGGTCCTTGTACGCCATAAATAATACCTCCAATTATAGCCATTGCCAGTAAGGAAAAGGTTGCAACCGCCAAAAGAATTTCAACAAGCGACATGCCCTGTTGTGCCGTATTTTTTGGAAAATATAATTTATTTAGATATCTCATAACTAATAATTCACAATGCCGCTACTGTTGATTGTTAAATTTTTAGCTGTATTACCAGATGTAAATGTTGTTGTTCCAGCTGTTGTCAAACCTGACAACTTTGTAAATAAATAATCAGTCGTCCCCGTAATAACTATCACTGAAGATATGCTAAAAATTTCGTCATAGTCAGTTTCAGCCGAATTTCGGCCCGCAAAGGTGCAACCTCCGCTAGCTGGACATTTAAAAATAACTATTTTAGAATTTTCGAAATGAATCCCCCACTGTCGATCGCCTTCGACTGCTTTTGATAATAAGTTAGCCCTTCTTGTCGTTTGCGCAGAAATTGTTAGTGTCGTGTCAATGTCATTTCTTGTCATAGAGTCCATCAAGATTGGCATAGCCACAACAGAAATTATGCCAATTATTGATATTACCAGAAGCAGCTCAATCAATGTGAATCCAGCTTTTTTTGTTGAGCTACAGACCATCAAGGCCACCTATAAGACCATAGATAGGCATAATTACAGCCAGAGCTAGGAATAATACACCTAGCCAAACTACAAATAATAGCAAAGGTTCCAAAATAACGGATAGATTTTTGCTGGTAACATCAATCTTTTCTTCGTAGATTCCGCTAATCTTGCCAAGTACATTAACGAGATTGCCCGAACGTTCACCTGCAACAACCATCTGTTGAATATTGACTGGGAATAGAGATTTAAGCCCCTTATACTTCCTAAAACTACTCTCAAGCGAGTTGCCATCGTTAACACTTTTAAATAAATAATTGTAAAACTTTTTATATGGAGCCAGGTCTGTTGATTGCTCGACAGATGATAATGCCTCTGTAAGTGGTATACCGGCCTGTGTCAATGAATACATCACATAACCAAAACGAGCCACCTCAACCTCTTTAAGCAGGTCCTTAATTCGTGGCACTCTGAATAAGAAAGCCTGACCTACTTTCTTTGTCCCAGGGACAAAGAAGAAAATAATAATCACTGCCAAAAAACCAACAATTGAAGCCAAGAACAATAAGGGATTTTCGGTAATAAAATTGCCAAGGCTTATCATAATTTTGGTTGGCAATGGCAACACTATTCGCATATCTCCAAAAATCTTTGCCATTTTGGGGATAACGAACCAAATTACACTGATACCGATAACTAAAGTCAATGAGAGAATAATCCCCGGATAAATTAAGGCTGAAGTTAGTTTAGAGTGGAAAGATTTAGTTTTTACTTGTTGTTCAGCAATAATATTTAGATTTTCAAACAAACGTCCGCTGGCTTCACCAACCTTGACCATATATACATAGCTACGATTAAAAATCCCTCTACCTTCTAATGTTTTCCATAGCGGGTTACCATCATCCAGTTCTTCACCAATTATCGAAAGGAGTTTTTTGTAACCACTACTAGAAGCACCCTCGCTCATTATAGCTATAGCTGATGAAACGCCAATACCAGCCGACAGTAACATCGATAAATTCTCAGCAAAATAATCCTTCTCGCCACCTAAAAAGAGTGCTGATATTTTTTTCCGCTTTTTAACAGAGTTAGTCTTCAAAATTATTTATTCTCCCGATACTACCCTAAACACCTCTTCGACAGACGTTAGGCCTTGTTTGATTTTATCTATCCCATCAGATAGCATGGTTTTAGAACCTTGCTTTTTTGCCAAATCCCAAATCTTATCGGTGCTAGGATTTGTCAGAATTAACTCTTTTAGTTCGTGTGTCATCTGAATAAATTCGAACAAGCCAACTCTGCCCTGATAGCCAGTTCCGTTACAATTCGAGCAACCTTTTACTTGATAGATATTAAACTTTTCTGGGAAGTATTTGCCAGCTCCCTTTCTTATCTTTTCTATTTGCTCTCTGGTCATATCAACTGAATATCGACAATTCGTACAAAGTTTCCTTGCTAATCTCTGCGATATTAATAATTCCAGAGTAGATGCCAACAAAAACGGCTCCACGCCCATTTCCAAAAGTCGAGGTATGGCAGTTGCTGCATCGTTAGCGTGAAACGTAGAAAAGAGCAAATGGCCAGTAAGAGCCGCATTGACGGATATCTCGGCAGTTTCTTCGTCACGAATCTCTCCAACTAAAATTACATCAGGATCTTGTCTAACAATAGACTTGAGTCCATCGGCAAATGTAATTTTCTTTGCAACATTTACTTGTATTTGATTGATGCCGACAATTTTATATTCAACTGGGTCTTCTATAGTAGTGATATTAACGGACGTATCATTTATGCGCTTAATAATAGAATAAAGTGTGGTAGTTTTGCCTGAACCAGTTGGCCCAACAACAATAATCATTCCGAATGGTTTTTGGGCAGATTGCAGTATTGCCTCCTCATACTCCTTCGAAAGCCCGATTTCAGACAAAATCAAATCTTTTACATACTCTGCCAACATCCTCAGAACTACCTTTTCGCCATCGAGCGTTGGCGTAATAGAAACACGTAAATCTATTGTGCCATTTTTTGTCGGGAACCTTATAGCGCCGTCCTGAACTGCAAAATGCTCATCGATACGTAGCTGAGACATGACTTTTATCCGATTCAAAATATTTTCATAATTTTCTTTTTTGAATCTTCCAGCCTCTTGTAGCAATCCATCGACTCGAAAACGAACAACTACAATATCTTCCTGTGGCTCAAAATGGATGTCCGAAGTCCGATAAAGAAGTGCGTCGCTAATAATCTCTTCCAGAATTTCCGGTGCAATGTGTTGTTGCTGTTCTATAATATTACTAAATCGAGTCTCCAGAGATTTCTTATACAAAGAAAGTGCAGCGTCTATCTCATTTTTATCTGCAAAGTGAAGCGCAACCCTCTTTTTACCTAAGGCTGTTGCAATCTCGGCTACCAGTTCCTTATTGCCTGGTGTATCGGTCGCATATTCATCATCAACTTCAGAGAAAAGAACAATTCGATATTTTTCGGCAATTTCCCGTGGTGTCTTTTGGACCATTTCCTTGGTAGGCTTAGTTTTTGCCAAATTAATATACGGTATTTTGTAATACTCTCCAATAGCCTGAGATAAAGTACCTTTATCTATTAACTCTTCAGAAATTAGATAGTCTTTCGGATCGCTGTGGTGTTTTTGCGCATAATCAATCGCTTTTGCCATGTCCTCAGCTGAGACATAGTTCTGAGAAACAAGAATTTCTTGAATTTTCTCTATCAACATTTTTTACCCCCCCCTCTCTCTCTCTATCTAGACTTTATATAGATTTACAGTTTTAGATACTCTTTTATCTTTTCGACTATTTCTGCAAGAGTAGTATCTGATTTTACGAAATAATCCACTGCACCAAGCGCTTTTGCTCTAGCTATATCCTCTTCTTGACTAAGATTCGAGCTGACAATTACAGGAGTTTTTAACTTAAGTTCATGAATCGTTTCGAGGACTTTAAATCCGTCTTGCTGGGGCATTACTAAATCCAATAAAACTAGGTCGTATTCTTCTGATTTTATAGCCTTTATAGCCTCGACGCCATTAAAAACAGTCGTGGCACTCAAGCCCTCAAATGTCAATTTCAACTCTAACGCCCTAGCTAGCGGCTTTTCATCATCCACAATTAGAATCCTCTGGTTCATTCATTCAATAATAACATATTTTATCAATAGAGATAACCTAGTCCATCTATAACAAGGATTCGTGCCATAATTTTGCTTCTAATTTTCCAAGGTCGAACCTTGGAAAATTACGTTGACACCGTGAACCACTACCACATACAAGTACCAGAGGTTACTGGAGGACCATCACTGCTAATGTAATAATGAGTACTTCCACGAGTCGCAGTAAGACAAAAATCTTGAGGAGTTGAAGCATTATTGACCATATAAGCCGGCGCGCTAAAACTGTTGCCAGGACTAGATTTGAGGCATTTATTAGTAGAGCTATCAGGCTGACCACAGTCAACTGTAGTTGGATAGGTACTATAATCTACTTGATGCATTTTTAATATTTGATTAGCATTCACTAAATCAGATTGAAGCGATGCTGTAGTCGCTCGCGCCGAAATCCCTGTATAAGAGACAATGGTGATAGCAGCAAGAATACCTATTATGACAATAACAACAAGTAATTCGACTATCGTGAAACCATGGTTGACAGATGACAGATTAATCAGCTTTAAGTTTCTATTATAAGTCATAGAAATGCATTGTCCTCTCTAATGATCCCCTACTCGCAAATATACATAATATTATAGCATATTGCTTGTGATTAGACATGAGAATGATGAAAATCAGGACAACAAAACTCGTCCCGATAGACAGGACGAGAATTGTTTTTTTACTGTTGCGCGCCCACCCGGGGCACATTTTTGTTTTTGGATATGTTTATTTTACCAGCGCAAAGGTTACCCCTTGTTGCGCACCAGCTCTAGCGTTATTATGCCTGATTTAAGTCCAAAACACAAGCATTTTTTTGCCAACCATCAAAACTCCCTCGGGTCCTGCCGTCCGGTTTGCCCCTTGTATTTTTATTGTTTGGGACAATAAACAATACTGGGGTACCCCACCGAACGTCACCCAAGGGGGTTTTGAGATTTTACCCAACTACTACCTACCATCTACTAATCAAGCTAATACTAGTATTTTCAATCAAACTATGATATAAATGATAGCGTTCAGAAGCACACGCGCATAAAGCAAAAGGCGAGCGCTTACCTCTTAGCTGTATAAGTTAAGGTAAACTCTCTTCTTCGCATAAATCGCAGAAGCGGTCGATCTGACGATATATTATAATCTTGATAAGAAGAAAAGAGTACCTAAAGTATATGGCACAGCAAAATTTATTCATCGGTAGCCTTGCATACGCAACTACTGATGACACGTTAAAAGCTCATTTTGAGACAATTGGTGAAGTTACAAGTGCACGTGTTATCACTGACCGTGATAGCGGCCGTTCAAAAGGCTTCGGCTTTGTTGAAATGGCTAATGAAGCAGACAACCAAAAAGCTGTTGATCAGCTTGATGGCAAAGAACTTGATGGCCGCGCAATTAGCGTTGGTCTAGCACGTCCAAAGGAAGATCGACCTCATCGTGATTCTAACGGCGGCGACCGTGGTGGCAATGGTGGTTCATTCCGCCAACGCAGTTGGTAATTAGTTACTGACCCAGGGAAGAATACCTCGTCCTTAAAACGGCGAGGTATTTTTTATACAATAAATAACCACTATGCCAACAATTGTGGCAATCGTGGTCCAGATGGCGGGATGACGATGATGACTTTCAGGTATTAAATCACTGGTACTGATGTATAGGAATAGACCAACAAATAATGACAGGATTAGGCCAAGAATGGATCCTGGGATAGTTAGAATGTTGGCCACAATAATTCCTGTTGCTGGAGCCAGCGCATCAATCGCAAGCCATTTTAAGGCAACTTTTCGCCCGCCTTTATTTTTTATAATCATATTGACGGTGTTAATCCCATCAGCAAAACCATGAACTAACACAGCTAGCGCCACAGTCCAACCAACTGCCGGAGAAATTTTGAAAGCCAGTCCAATCCCAAATCCATCCAGAAAACTATGAAAAATTATAGCCGAAGCACCTAATCTGCCGTTATGGTGATGGTTCTCGCACCCATCCTCATTATGATCATGTAACGAAAAAAATCTGTCGACTAGCATATAGGCACAAAAACCTAAAGCTATTAACATTGTCACAATTTGTAAATTATTTTCCTCGCGGACAAGTTCTATCGATTCAGGCAATAAATCGAACAAAGCAACACCCAAAATAGCTCCCGCACCAAAGCCCAAAATCAAATGAAGTTTATCTTTAAATTTTATAGCAAAAAGTCCACCAATTGTGGTACTGACTATCGTGGCTAGAACTATCAGAAAAATGTTCATCTATTGGTTTTATTTCCCTAGAATTGCTGTTAACATTCTGGCACGAGTTACGATGACGGCCGGAACAAATCCAGCAAAAACCGATATCCAGATAATCGACTCGGCTCGAACAATATAATCTGGCCAATTCAAGACCAAAACAGCATTACATATTGGTAGAACGAATGGGTTAGCTTGGAAATACGGCATGAGAACTGTCAGAAATAATATCGTTCCTATAACTACTCCTATAAAAGAATAGACAGCCGACAGTATCACGTAACTTGAAACGATGATATACGGTTTAATGCCAATCGCCCGCAAGATGCCAATATCTTTTCGTTTATTGATAATCGTAATGTAAATAATAATTACAATTGTCACAGCGGCGATTAACACGCTAGTGAATGACAGTAGGACGTTGATACTAAGGAAACTACTGCTGACTGATTCCATCAATCCGGTAGCCTCTTGCCAAGAATAACCTTTGCCTTCGATATTTTCTTGCTTTATTATCTCGATAACTTTTTTATCATCGACCGTTTGATCAGTTTTGATACTAATAGTTGTTGCTTTGTCGACCACACTTGGCATTATATCTCTGAGAGCATTTTCTGTAATAAAAGCCCGATTATCAGAGTCAACAAAATTACTATCAAAAATGCCCTTGATGTTGAATTCTTTTGGCTTGCCATCAAAAACTAATGTAACTTTTTCGCCGACTTTTGCTCCCTTAAAAGACCGCTCGTTCTCTTCAACGTCTTTTCCGCCTGCAATCTGAATCCCAATTAGTATTTGGTCGTTGTCATTCACATCCAGATATGAACCACTAATAATTTTTTGAGAAATAATCGAAACTTTCTTGTCATTATCTGGATTAATCGCCAATATTTGCCAACTACCGCCAATATTTTTGTATTTTAATCTGCCTGGTACTAAGACTTTTGCGCTGGCAGATTCAACTCCACCAATCGAGTCAAGTTTACTCAAAACCTGGTCTCTTTGATTAATGTAGTCATTGCCATCTGTTGGAGTGATATATATATCACCGGTCATTGTGTTTATAATCTGTTTATTGGCTCCATCAATAATGCCATTGAATAACGAAGGCACAAATATTAGATTAACAAACGCCACAGTCATAAGGACAATAGTTAACAAAAGTGTCCATCTGCGACCACGTTTTATATATTGCCATGCCAGATAAAAAGGTAGCCTTAGTTGCCGCATTATACTATTCTCCCATCAGATAATTTTATTATGCGACTGGCGTAGACTAATTCTTCGGGCTCGTGCGTTATCATTACAATCGTAATACCCTCTTTTTCGTTCAAGAATTTAAAAATTCCTAGCACTTCTTTTGAGGCTATGGTATCCAAATTAGCCGTAGGTTCATCGGCGAATATTATTTTAGGGCGGTTAATTAATGCACGAGAAATTGCCACTTTTTGTTGCTCGCCACCTGATAGTTGATACGGCAGACGATCGAATTTATCGTGCAAACCAATTTTATTCAACATTTCAGTCGCTCTCTTTTTAGCTTTTTTTGATGATTCTAGCATCATGGCAGGTAACATAACATTTTCCAAAGCCGTCATCTCGACGATTAAAGCATACTCTTGAAAAATATAACCAAGTTTTGAAAGTCGAAACTCCATGCGTTTTTTCTCGGACAGATGAGTAGTTTTTTCGCCTTCAATATAAATTTCGCCATTATCAGGATAATCAAGCAAGGCCATTTGGTGTAGCAGGGTTGATTTACCGGAGCCGTTGCGACCAGTTATCATTAAAAACTCGCCTGATAAAATATTCAACGAAACTTTGTCAAGTGCCCTAGATTCAACCGTCCCAGAATGATAAATTTTGGAAATCTTCTCAGTCCGTATAATGTAATCCTTGGTATTCTTCATCTTATTAGCTCCAGAAGTTTGGATTCATCGATAATAGTCGTCCCGTAACTTTTAGCTTTTTCAAGTTTACCAGCTCCAACCTTGGCGCCAACAACCAAATAAATCGTATCATGATTAACAGTGGTCTGAAATATTCCACCAAGCGCACGGATTCGATTGGCCGCATCTTCGCGAGAGATTGTTTCAAGCGTCCCAGTGATGACAAAACTTTTACCAATTAATTTACCGACTGGCTTATTAAAATAAGGCCGTACGCCAAGTTCGCTAAATTTTGCAAGTAATTTTTCGTTATCTGGGTCTGCAAACCATGCAACAATACTCTCGGCTACTACTTCGCCAACTCCGTCAACTTGTCGTAATCTGTCAATTGTTGCCAAGCGTAATTTATCTATTGAGCCAAATTGATTTGCCACGTCAACAGCAGTTTGCGCACCGACATGGCGAATTCCTAGACCAAATATAAAACGTGAAAGTTGAGGTTTTTTAGAACGCTCAATTGCATCAATCAACTTTTTGGCGGAAATTTCAGCAAAACGATCTAGATTTATGACTTTATCAAATTTTAGTCTGTACATATCAGCTATATCACTGACAAGTCCACTATCAACCAGGGCAATAACATTTTTTTCGCCCAATGTATCAATGTCAAGTGCACCTTTACTGGCAAAATGCTGAACTGCACGTTTTAATAGGATTGGTCCATTGACACCTTTGACTCGATAGACAGCCTCACCATCAGGACGTTCAAATTCGAGTTCTGGATATTGCGATGATAACGCTTTTTCAAAGTCGAATGCCACTGAATTCTTTGGACGAAGTTTCATAATGACAGATTCAACTTGTGGAATAATATCTCCGGCCTTGAAAATTACAACCGTATCACCAATTCGGACATCTAACCTTTTTATCTCGTCAGAATTATGAAGACTGGCATGTTGAACTGTACTGCCAGCAACAACAACAGGATTAAAAACTGCAACTGGTGTAGCGGCACCTGTTCGTCCAATACTAATTACAATATCTGACACGGCCGTTGTTGCTTGTTCAGCTGCATATTTGTAGGCAACCGCTGCACGTGGCTGTTTGCCAACGATACCTAATTCCGCAAATTGAACTCGATTATTAACTTTGACCACCAAACCGTCAGTATTATATGGCAAATCATCACGTTTTTTGTCCCAATAATCAACAAAATTCATTACACCATCTAGACTATCGAATACGCTCGCCTGTTGGTTACGAGTGATACCCAGCGCGCTAATAGCCTCGTAGGCGAACATATTTGTTGGGATCTCGGCCGGATTATCACGCAGTAAATCATAGGCTCGAAATTGCAATGGACGCTGCGAAACAAGTTTGGGATCAAGCTGACGAATCGTGCCAGCCGCTAGATTCCGAGGGTTCGCAAACTCTGGTTCACCAGCTAATAGACGCTGTTTATTCAATTTTTCAAAATCCTTTTTCAACATAACAATTTCACCACGAATCTCTGTGCGACCATGCAAAAATTGCTTGAACTTTGAGGTGTCTCGTAATTTGAGAGGAACATTCTTGACTGTCCGGACATTGGCTGTCACGTCTTCGCCGAGAAAACCGTCACCACGAGTAATTGCTTGAACGAATATACCATCCCCATAGATAAGTGCACAGGCTAGACCATCCATCTTTATATCTGTGAAAAAATCATGCTTACGACCAGGCAAAAGTTTGTCCATGCGTTTTACCCAAGCCTCAACTTCGCTACGACAAAATACGTCATCGAGGCTAAGCATACGCGAACTATGCTCGACTTTTACGAATCCTCCAGTCAGTTCACTACCGACTCGTTGCGTCGGGCTGTCGGCAGTTACAATTTCGGGATGTTCAGCCTCTAGCTTTTTAAGCTCACTGAACAAGCTATCGTACATAGCATCAGTTGCCGACGAATTATCAAGAACATGATACTCGTAACTATAGGTTGCGATTAATTCGCGAAGTTCCTGAGCGCGTTTTTTAATCTGAGCTAGCGTCATCGGCAACTACCTTACGATACAACAAATATATGTAGCTCGACGCCCAAACAATAGTAAACGCACTAATAGCAAGTAACAAAATCGGAATTATTGGCACCCAGTCAATCGCTGGCCAAATATTTTTAAGCCAAGTATCAAATAAAATCATCGGAATCATAATCAATCCCCAGGTTATTAATATCCCAGCTGCCATCCATAGTAAACGCAACAAAATTCGTAATCTGCGACCAATTACTAATTCACCTGCTGTTCTGATTGCCTGCATTGGGTACATCCCAGGAAGTGTCACAATGACTAGCGCAAAAAATGTACTTGTTATCCAATAAAGCGATAATGCAATCAGCAATCCAGCCGCAAACCAAAATAACATCGCTTCTACCCCGCCCGTCAAAAGGCCTGAAGCAGCGGCGGCGACATACCCAATCAATGCCAAGGCGACTGGTAACAGTTGGACGAGCAGCAATAATGCGACTAAAAACGTCGCTAGTATCGGTGATCCAGCACTATATAGTCCATCCTTTAATTTCACTTTGTGGCCGGCCAAAATATTGCGTAACAGCCAAACGCTTGTTAGCCAGGTCAGTAGAGTTATTAGAACAGTATAAACTTGCTGGACATCTGATAAGCTTTGTGAAAGACCACCTGTCAGCGCAGTCACGAATAGTAAACCTGCTTTACCAAATTCACCCCAAGCACCCGCCAAAAAATCACCACCGGTTGCATTTAGAGTCTCTTTTAAAGTTATATAAGTATCTTGTGAGGCGATACCAACCATTAATGCCGTCAGTAAAGCATATACGAGTGCTAATAAGATAAAAATCTTGCGATGAGTCCACAACGTTCGCCATACATAAACAGAAAACGCAAAATATCTAGGTAATTTTAGTGAACGAGAATCGTCGCGCGGAAGCGTACGCTTGAAACTACGGTGAGGATTGTATTTCGAATAAGTCGTAGCTCGTTTTTTGATAGCTATAAGTGGTTTTTTAATGGCTAGTAATATTTTTTGACTTTTCATAGTTTTAGAACTTACCCTCATTATTTAGAAGCCTTGCAATACGATCTTCAAGTGGCGGATGAGTGCTAAATAACTTACTCATAAAGCCTAGTTTTAGTGGGCTAGAGAAAAATAAATGTGCCGAAGCCGTGTTCTGACGCTTCATCGGACGGCCCTGGGTACGTAGCTTTTCCAAAGCCGATACCATCGACGCAGGATTACGTGTTGTCATAGCGCTAGTCGCATCGGCTAAATATTCACGTTGACGACTAACAGCCATCTGAACAATAACAGCAATAATTGGCGCTAAAACAATAGCAACTATTCCAATTACCATTACGACAGGCGAGGTATCGTTGTTATTGCGACGATCGCCGAAAAACAACATCCTCATAACAATATCTGTCAGCAAACCAATGGCGCTGACAAGGCCAAATGTAATCATTCCAACTCGAATATCATAATTCTGGACATGTCCCATTTCGTGCGCCATGACTGATTCAAGTTCGTTGTCATCCATAATATCGATTAGACCTGTCGTTGCAGCTACAATCGAATGTTTTGGATCTCGTCCGGTTGCAAAGGCGTTGGGCGCTGGATCGTCAATAATATAAACCTTCGGCATTGGTAGCCCAGTTGTAATTGCTAGATTCTCGACGATTCGATAAAAACGAGGGTTATCACGCTTTTCAATTTGCCGAGCACCGGTCATGGCAACAGTTAATTTATCAGCTACGAAATATTGAAGTAGCGCATACAAAGCAGCGACAACAACCACAATATATGTAACATTGGTGTTGCCATAAAAATAGCTAACTATCCAACCAATTGCGCCAATGATTCCAACGAACAACGCCATGATGAATATGGTATTGCGTTTGTTGGCGGCAATTGCTTTATACATTGATGCGACAGACTTTTAGAATTTTACGTCGACAGGTTTTTCGGCTAATTTTTGCTCGGCTTCGTCTAGTTCGTAAAATTCACGGCTTTTGAAACTAAACATATTTGCAACTACATTATTTGGAAAGACTTGAATCTTGGTATTCAAATCACGCACACCACCGTTGTAAAAACGACGAGAGGCTTGAATTTTGTCCTCAGTGTCAACTAATTCCTGCTGTAACTCAATGAAATTTTGGCTAGCCTTTAAATCTGGATAAGATTCAGCCACAGCAAACAGGCTTTTCAAGGCACCTTCGAATTGATTCTCGGCAGCGGCTGTCTCTTTGACGCCCTTAGCGTTCAAGGCTTTGGCACGAGCCTCGGTGACGGCTGTAAAAACGCCACTTTCATGCTTGGCATAACCTTTAACGGTCTCTACCAAATTTGGGATTAGGTCAAGTCGGCGTTTTAGCTGAACTGTAATATCGCTCCACGCCTCATCAACACGAATCCTTAAAGTTATTAGTGAGTTATATACACCCCACAAAAATAGTACTGCTAATATGATAATTCCTAATATGATCCAAACAGCTATCATCTCTTTCCCCCTTGTCCGCAAAAGTTTCTATGAAATTTCGGCGGACATTAAATTAAATTTTCACAAATTAACATACCTATTATAGCAAACATTTGACATATAGATAAGCCTAAAAACTAGGTTTCAGCTTGTCTTATACTTCGTCTCTTACTAGATCTGGGCGAGCTTCTTTTAGAACTGAAGTCGCCAATACAGCGAGCGTTTTTGTCAGATAATCTCTGTAACCACTTGCCGCATCTTGCTCGCCTCGCGTGTTATGGTGAGCTTTTTCATGTATATAAACATCAGCAGCATTTAAAAAAATCGGAAGCTCAATTCTGTCGATATACACAGAAGAACCATCTGATAAACCACGAGGAGCAAGCTTGTTTGGATCCTTTTTCTCATAAATCACGATGTCCGACGGAATGTTATTGTCCAAATACTGATCTATCAACTTGAGCTCTTCTATCGTCTTTAATTCTTCCGTCGTAAGGTTTTCATTTCTAATTGGTAATATATTCTGTCTTAACTCTTGAATTACTTCGACGTATGTCGGCAACCCTAATCGGGACAATACCTCATAAGTTGCCGAAGGAAATGAAACCAGGATTAAGCCAACGTGTTGATTCTGTTGAAAAGCATCATAATCCTGCGAAGAAACGTCTCGGATAGAGCTATTTTTCCCAAATAGATCTTGAAAATTTCTTTTCCATACTTCAGGTTCATTGGGTTTAAAAACTGTCTGAAACTCTAGGCTACTGGACCCAGAGTTACTACTAGCCTCCAAAGTAGCCTTTGTCAAGAAGCTTTTTATCAATTCCGGGCTAGTTATTTCGCTCCATACATTCCCAATCGATGATTTAATCACATCTTGTTCTACAAAGCTTCGATCTCTATTTTTTATATCCATTCTAGGGAAATGATAAGAATAAGCCAATTTATGATCACCAGGTATCAATAGCTCTCTGATAAAAAGCGATCCTTCGCCAAACGCAAGTAAATCACCACCATTAGTCTGTGCAATCGGCGAAGAGTTACTAATCGCTAGGACTTTTTTATCAATCTGTCGAAACTCTTGCAAAAAAGCTTCTGTAGGGTTAGAAAAACTAGTCGAACTTTTTTGGCGTATTGAATCACCGTCGATATTTTTATCAGATTTTACAGAGTGCACTACATCGAATACTAATGTTTCAAAATGTCGACCATCAATCTCTTGGCCTTCAGCTCTGGATTTTGCCAACCATTCCCTAGACTGCAGAGTAACGTTCATACCACTCCTAATTGAGGCTGCACATATCATCTTTAACCCCTCACCAAACTTACCAGCGCTATCTTCATTACCTTTTTTGCCAGAGGTAAGTAGTGGCAACATCCTCGAGTCATAGCCTCTACCATCATCATAAATCTTTACATCAGAGATATTCTCATTTGGTATATCTGGTAGTTCTTTATATTGATGCCAGACATTGTCCTTAGTCTTGAACCTCAGCCCGATATAACTCCCGCCAGAATCTCGAGGTAAATGATTCTGGACAGCGTCAAGCAATATTCGCTCCTCTTTCCAAAGCCCTTCTCCGTAATCTATTCCCATTCCAGATGAAAGCTTCTCTTCCCAAAAATCAGGTGTAACACCCTTGTCAGTGTTAACTCCTCCCCGCAATAGCAAACGGGTCATACTGCTCGGAAGCTTAATTTTATTCATCGATGCGCTTTGTAAAGATTCAGGAATCTGAAAACCCGTATCCAAAACTGCATCTTCTCCAAATGCCTCATAAAAAGCATCTAGCCATACTGTCGGGTATTTAGCTTGTGGATCATATAATTTGCTTTCGATAGCATCAGGATTTAATATGCTCATTTGCAACATTGTCTTTGCAACATTTTTATTCGAAAGCTCACTCACGATATTTCTGATTCTGGGTTCTATGTTTTCTGACGCAAAAGCATTACGGTCTCTGTTTGTTTCAACATCATTAAAATTATATGAAAACAAAGTGTTCTTACTACAAACATATATATCCTTTACAAATATTCGACCTGAGTTACGGTCAACTATCTCACCAGAGTCACTAACAGCGATTGGTCGATAGTTATCGCGCAATTCTAAGACTTTATCTTCGACTTGGATTAATTCATCCAGAAAATCTCTAGATGGATCCCAAAATGTAGTACGTGAACCTATTATTGGCTCGCCATCGAATTTTTCTAGCTGATAGCAAAGCCGCTGAGTTTTTAACTCTCTTTGATTACGCGTATCATTAATACTTTCTTCTTTGATTATGGGTCTTGCGCGCCAATTTAGCGATTCCATCTCGGGTTGCAATCCTTCACGTAATGCTGCAGCTGCAATCATCTTTAAACCTTCGCCGAACTGACCGCGTGAATCTTTTTCTTCTGATTTTGTCGAGTGCAAAAGTTCTAGATTCTTCTCGTCAAAACCAACACCGTCATCGGCAAAACGCACTGCTTCTATTTTTTCACCACCCTGTTTAGCCTCTAATATGGATATCCATTTGCCGCCAACTAGGCATCTTACAATAACATGTTCGCCTTTTGCGTCTGATGGCAAATGATTTTGTAGACCGTCCAGACAAATTCGCTCTACACCCCAGTTTTTTCTTTCATAATCTAATGTCAATGAAGTTTCTATGGTCTCGATGGTCTTGGCGTCCGTAGTTCGTTTCTGATTTATTATCTCATCTTCTGAAAAACCGCCCTCTTGCTCAAGTTTAAAATCTATATGTCTTAATGTACGCAATGCACCAACTGTTTTTTCAGCTAACAAATAGGTATTCGAGGTTAAGTTTTCAATTTTGGCTGTTTTCTTGAATTTTTTAACTCTGGGCAAAAATCGAAATGACTCACTCAAAAAACTCCACCATTTCTTAACTTTTTCAAGTTCAACAATCGGGCGATCTGAATTATAACGCTCTACCAACTGGATAACCCGAGTAAGACGAACCCTATCGCGTTCATCTAAAGTTTCGTTATCCAAATACGCCTCAGCCTCTGATTTTGCGGAAAGGAGTATGCCTTTTTGCTGTCGAAACCTAGCCTCAGCTTCGTGGTCTATTGTAACTGACTCATTTGATGGTATGGCTTCATTTTTAATTTCGATATTATCTTGCGATGGCATTATCGTTTCAGTTTTTTCTGGCATGACCAACGCATCAGAGGAAAGCTCATCGTTCTTGTCATCTTCATGCTCCAGTGACGGCGTGAAACTTTCTAATTCTTCTGACATATTATTTGTTCTTAGACATTCTTAATTGTGTTTATTTTTTCTTTATCCTATTTATGAACATTACCATAATTTCGCCAAAGCTGTCAATAAGTGGAATAGATAGTCACACATGTCAAACACGCTATATTGGATAGTGAACTATTGCATAACAAAAATAAGCCACTAAACTGAACATACTTTAATCAGTTAATATTATAAACCTCTAATTGGACACACTTTCGACAGATAATGTTAGAGCCAAAATTTTATCTATTCTGCTCCCAGCCTTCTTCGCGCATCTTTAACCATTGTCTATTCTGCTCCCAGCCTTCTTCGCGCATCTTTAACCATTGGTTACGTAGTTCAGGATTAGTAGGTTCTTCACTGTTTGAAAGAGGAACCCAAAAGCTACCCTCTTTGTAGCCAGCATCTTTGAGTGCTTGTATTCGATCAGAAGTATAAGGAGCAACACTTTCACGGCCTGCTCCGTCAACGAAAGCCATAACACCGTTGTTGCTAGCGTAACAGCCAACACTCTCTAGCCTACCTACGCCCATACTGTAGCCATCAGTATTCTTATCGAAAGTCATTTTGCCATTCGTTATATGCTCAGCTTCAACTCCGTCGGCAACAAACCATTCACCAGTAACTTCTTTGATTCCTTTTTTCTCTGCTTCAGCTCGATAAAGTTCGAGGTGACGTTCCATTGCTTCTTTTCTATTCTGCTCCCAGCCTTCTTCGCGCATCTTTAACCATTGGTTACGTAGTTCAGGATTAGTAGGTTCTTCACTGTTTGAAAGAGGAACCCAAAAGCTACCCTCTTTGTAGCCAGCATCTTTGAGTGCTTGTATTCGATCAGAAGTATAAGGAGCAACACTTTCACGGCCTGCTCCGTCAACGAAAGCCATAACACCGTTGTTGCTAGCGTAGGTCATCTTACATTCTTCATCGGTTACTGGTTGCCATTGTTCCGTTTTACCAAATTGATCAATTTCCATACCTGGCGCCATCGTAATCCACTTATTTAATGAAAAAACTTCATTTTTGACTTCAATATTCTCTTGAGGCGATATCACATCTTCAGGTCTTTCCGGCATGCCCCACGCGTTAGGGGGGAGTTCCTCGATTTTATTTTCTTCATGCTCGATCGGTGGCGTGAAACTTTCAAACTCTTCTGACATTTTATTACTCCTTAAATATTTTTTTTATTTTGTTATTTTATCATGTGTATAAATGTTACCAGAATATTGCCCTAACTGTCAATAGTTGTCAGTAGATAGTCGCGCATCTTAAACACGCTATATTGAATACTAAACCATTGCATAACAAAATAAGCCCCTAATTTGGGACTTATTTTATTGGTGCGCAGAGCGGGAGTTGAACCCGCAAGGTCGTGAGACCAAGAGATTTTAAGTCTCTCGTGTATACCATTCCACCATCCGCGCATGTTATAAATTGTTTTATGGTCCTACTTCGCATAAAGCTACGTAGAATCCATCCTCTATAGCCCCAAGGGGGCGACGGAGGATGGAGGCACGTATGGGAGTCGAACCCATTTATAAGCTTTTGCAGAGCTCCACGTGACCGTTCCGTCAACGCGCCATCTCGAGTTTAATTATAACAGACAAACAAAAGCTTTTGCTTTTAATATTATAAAACATTTCCCCCATTTAGAAGGTCCGTCCTCCTAAACGAAGTTTATATTTTATAATATATTTCTTTGTAAGTTTATAAGATTAAACTATTTGGCTTGAGACATTAATTCTATTAGATTAGCTTTCGAGGTTGCGCTACTAGAGCCTGCTATCTGACCATTTTTGTATATCAAAAAGGTTGGCAAGCTACTTACGCCTAGCTCTTGGACCAAATCCATCTCGACAGAAGCATCTAGTTTAACGATTTCAGCCCAATCTTTAGTTTCATTTTCGACAAGTTCTAAAACAGGTTCCATACCACGACAAGGAGCGCACCATGGTGCCCAAACATCTAGTAGCACAATCTTTGTTGATTTTATGACATCTTGCTCAAAAGTAGCTTTGGTAGTTGATTTCACTTATATCCCCTCTCCGCCTGAAAGCGAATTTATTAGCATTAATGTAATAATAACAATTATCGTTGACACACGCAACATGTAGCGTCTATACTACAGACCAGACACAACATATGGGAATAGGAGAGAGGGTAGACGTGAAAGAAGTAGTCCAATTAACGATGGCTCTAAGCGAAACTGAAAAACTTGACGAAATACACAAAATTGGATGTGAGATACCAAAATTACCCCCAACGTTAGCCGAACCAGAGCTAAGTGAAAATTCTTGGTATATCGGAAAAACTCGTTATTCAAAACGTGATAAAGATGGTAATCCGATTGAAACGGCTAAAGAATTATTCTGGCGTGTAGCTTACAATATCGCGACGGCTGACAGATTATACGACGACAACGAAAAGACTCACCTAGCAACTGCAATTAAATTCTACAATTTAATGGCAACACGTAAGTTTTTGCCAAATACCCCAACGCTACTTAACGCCGCTAAACCTAAACAGCAACTTTCTGCCTGTTTTGTTCTGCCTATACCAGATGATTTGAACGGCATTTTGGAGTCTGCTACTGATATGGCAAAGATTCATAAATCTGGCGGAGGTACCGGTTTTTCGTTCTCACGTTTGCGCCCAAAAAACGACATTTTATCGACATCTGGCGGTACGACAACTGGACCAATTTCATTCATGCAAATGTACAATGATATAACTTCGGCAATCCGCCAAGGTGGCGTTAGACGTGGCGCGAATATGGGAATTTTACATTATAATCACCCCGATATATTACTGTTCGTTATCTATAAACTTGATGAATTTTCGCTAACTAATTTTAATATTTCAGTTACTACAACCAAAGAATTTTTTGACCAAATTGCTATCGACAAACAACTTTTGGCTGACGATTATGAAAAAGATTTCGACTTCGATTCACTAATAGCCGAAGTGCGTGAAGCTCACCAATCTCGCGACATTGACCTACGAATTGTAAAACTTGATGCCGCCGTCGCCAAGCTCAGTAAATGGTGCGCAGAAGAAACGCCAGGTTATGGTTATGCCCTCATTAATCCACGCAATAATGTCGAGCAAGGTCGGTTGAATGCCAAAAAAGTCTTTGACCTAATCACGCGTTTTGCTTGGCAATACGGCGATCCCGGTATGATATTCATCGATCGAATTAACAATTCTAGGGCTAATCCAACGCCACAACTTGGTCAAATCGAAGCCACAAATCCGTGTGGCGAACAACCTCTACTGCCTTATGATGCCTGTACGCTTGGCAGTATTAATCTCGCACTTTTTGTAAAAGACAATGACTTTAACTGGGATACTTTACGCCAAACTACCCAGAATTCAATCCACTTTCTAGATAATGTCCTGGACATGAACGAATACCCAATCGATAAAGTCCGAGATATGGTTAAACAAATTCGACGAATTGGATTGGGAATTATGGGCTTTGCTGACGCATTACTGGCTATGAATATAGGTTATAACACTAGCGAAGGTGTCGAAATGGCCGAAAAAGTTATGAAATTTATTCAGCACGAATCAGATGTTGCGTCCGAAGAATTAGCCAAAAAGCGTGGTGTCTTTCCAGCCTACAAAGGTTCAATTTATGATAAGCCGAACCAGATAAAGCCACGCAATGGTGCCAGAACTACAATTGCTCCAACCGGAACTATTGCAATGTTAGCTGATACCTCCAGCGGCTGTGAGCCACTATTTGCCCTAACTTACGCCAAAAATACTATTGAAGGTAAACGAATGTTTCAAACCAGCCCATATTTTTTGGAGGCCTTGAAAAAACAAGATATATATTCAGAAGAATTATTAGAGCAAATTCAAGCAAATGGCGGGTCAATCCAAAATATGGATTCGATTCCAGCAGATTTGAAAAAGACGTTTGTTATTGCTGGTGACATCAGCCCTCAGTGGCACCTAAAAATTCAGGCTGCTTTTCAAAAATTTGTCGACAACGCTATTTCAAAAACAATTAATTTCGGAAATCAAGCAACCATCGAAGACGTTCGACAAGCATATTTGATGGCATACGAAACTGGCTGTCGAGGTATCACAATTTATCGAGATGGCAGTCGCGAAAAACAAGTTCTGGAAACTAAAAAAGAATCTTCGTCTTCATATTATGACAAACTGACTGGCACTACGTCAGAAAAAACTGAATTACCTCCAACCGTAGCAATTACCTTAAAACCACGACCAAATGTTCTAAACGGTCGAACACACAAGATTACAACACCTCTTGGTAAGGCTTTTATTTCAATCAACGAAGATGCTGACGGAAATATATTTGAAGTTTTCATTAATGTCGGTCGAGCTGGATCAGATATTAGTGCTGATGCCGAAGCAATTGGACGCTTAATCTCGTTAACCTTACGTATTCCTTCTGATTATTCGTCTAGCCAAATTGCTCAAAAAATTGTATCGCAATTGCGTGGTATCGGTGGCAGCAGCTCGACAGGTTTTGGGGCTGACCGCGTACGGTCACTAGGTGATGCTGTAGCAAAAATTATAGAACAGCACCAAGCTTCAAAAATCACACCAGAAGAAATAGACGAACCAATCTCTATTGAAACTATCCCGTTATGGACAGATGCAAAACCCGACAACCTAACTGATATGTGCCCAGAATGTGGCTCGGCAAGTTTGCGATATATCGAAGGCTGTCAAAAATGCGAATTGTGTGGGTTTAGTAAGTGTTAGATTAATAGAAATAAGGAAAATAGAATTATGAAAAAACGAATCATCATATCGATAATTAGTGCTTTACTGCTAATCGGAGCAATTGTAACTGCTGTTTATCTAATCCAATCGGATAGAGTATCAAAAGACGCAGAGCAATCCGAACAAGAAATACTAGGAACGAACGATAGTAAACAAATAACATATCAAGGCAAGGAAGGTATCACCGCTCTGAAATTACTTGAGCAAGCTGCTAAAATAAAAACTAGTGGCACAGGTGAAATGGCTTTTGTCACTAGTATTAACGGCGTAGTAGCAGATTCAACTAAAGAATTTTGGTCGTTTAATATTAACGGTGAACCCGCTCTAGTGGGTGCTGGCAGTTATATCACCAAAGACAGTGACACAATCACTTGGGAATTAACCTCTTTCTAAAAGGAATAATTAATGAATAAAAAAACTAAATTCACAAAAAACTTTTTACTGATTATCATTTTTATTTCCTTGGCTACTATCTGGAGAATCGTTAATCATAATTACAATATTGCACCTAATCTAGAGCTAGTAACTACTGCCAGCGTACTGGCTGCAGTTATTTTGGGTTGGCGAGCGGCTTTGATAGTTTCGATAACAACTATGGTAATTTCGGATTTTATTATCGGTAACTCATCAATCTTTATGTTTACGTGGGGTTCATTCGCGTTAATTGGCTTAGGTGCAATGTTGCTAAGAATATTAAGCAACAGACCAAAGATGCAAATATTATATTCAATTGGGTTTGCAACTGCCAGTTCGTTCTTGTTCTTTATCGTTACTAATTTCGGTGTTTGGGCACAAGGCTGGTATCCGGCAACTTGGACTGGTTTAGGCGATTGTTTCATGTCAGCGATACCGTTTTACCGCACAATGTTGATTGGTAATATGATATTGGTACCGGCATCAATCACTGTTTGGCAGTTAGTCAAAGCTCGTCAAACTGCCAAATCTTTAGTAATCAATCCCCTTGTTGGCAATTAATTCATCATCAAAGTGATGTTTTAATTTCTTCATTTCGGTAGCAATGTCCACTTTGGTGATCAGTGATTTTGGGAAATTACGACCTGTCAAACAGAGGTTTGTTTTTGGATATTTTTTATCAATAAGTTTCTCAAGGTCAGCAGTTTTCAGTAACCCATCGGCAACCGCATTATTGATTTCATCACAAATGACTAATTCATATTCGCCAGAAGTAGCCGCTTTGTATGCAAAATCGTATGTATGTTTTGCCTGCGTGACATGATCTTTTTCTGACGCATCAGCACTTAATTTTTCTGCCTTAAAAAAACCGAGACCACCTTTATAGAAATCTAGTTTATCCGCATACAGTGGCGTAATTGTCTGAATAAATTTATGTTCGCCTACATCCCATGACTTAATGAACTGGACAAATGCGACTTTCCAGCCAGTACCGAGTGCCCGAACCATCAACCCCAGACTAGCGCTAGTCTTGCCTTTGCCCTCGCCAGTATAGACAACCACGACGCTATCTTTTTGTTTAAAATCGTCGAATACCATATCAACATTATAGCCTATAAAAATACCTTCTGAACGAAGGTATAATTTGGAGATACAACTGATTTCATATATGTTTATAGTATAGCAATAATAGAATAAAACTAGTTGACAAGGGGAAGCTATGCACAAAGTAGATAAATTAAGAGAATATATTGAAGTTTCCGTATTAAAAATAGTAAATCAAAATTTTCGCATCCGTTTATCTAAAGAATTAGCAAAAAAATACAAAGCTGGTGTATACACAAATGAAATCAAAAACCTAGCTAGATACATAGAACAGATAAAAAAACTTGGCTTGCAATATCCAGCAAATGCTAGTCCCATATTTTATGTTTACATAGTTCCTGATGGTGATTTTATTGACTTGCTACAATATCCGCATAAAACACGAAAAGGCGGAGGTAGACCTGTTTCTTGTTACGATATAGACGGCTTTAACTCTGCCTATGGACAAAGCCAAAATATGTTTGAGAATGTTTCTGACGAAGAGCCTAGCGTATCACGAACTGTTAATAATATACATGAGTTTGCTCATCTAATTCATGACCAATTTTTTAATAAAAATAGATTTATATCTGAAGGATTTGCAGAAACACTACCACTTTATAGCATGGACTACGAGAGCAAATTTGATGAACATCGCAATGCTCTAAAAAATATGAAATTAAATCAAATATTTTCCCCAAAAGAGCTACTAGACATGGGAAAAAATAATACATTCGGCGGAAAAGCAATCATACCTGATAGATCATGTTCTTTTGATTTAGCATATATCTCGTCATATTTATTCGTTCGTGGTTGCGTGGAAACAATTGCTTCAAAATTTAATATCAACAGAGTAAAAGCTACTCAAAAATTCTTAGAAATCGTTAGAAATTCCCAATGTACGAGCGAGTGGTTAGTTTTTGATTTATCCAATGTTTTAGGCATACCACAAGACGAATTACTAAATAAAAAGAAGCTACAGATTAATACTTTAAAGAAATTATAAGCGAAATATTCTCGACATATTTCGATTTTAAGAGGTCGAGAGTTAGAACCTCTTCACAATATAAACAAACCACGGCTCAGGGGTCTTCAACTCGCTTTGCTCGTTCAGACTCATTCGACTTATTTCCTTTATATGCATATTCTATATTATTTTAAGATATTAGAATGGTTTACCGTGAGCGAACAAAGTGAGTCGAATGGTGCGAGTGAAGAGGCTCTAACTCTCGACCTCTTCCTTGGGAAGGAAGCGTTCTAACACTGAACTACACTCGCATACAATTATTTCCAAAACGATCCGGCATTGAAACTATTGCAATTACAGGCCTTACAAAGACTATAGTAATATGTATAATAATATGAATCGTAGCCACCATATGAATAGCCGTTTCGTGGACAGCCCTCTACCCAACAACCTGAACAACTACAGTAATAATATAATCGTTTTGGCGCTTCGTAAGTAGTAGTGGTGGTAGTTGGTTGTGTTGTCGTTGTACTTGGAGTAGTAGTTGTACCTGATGGGGTTTCTTCAGATGAAGTATCTGTTTTTAAGAAATCTGAAATGGCTGGACTAAAACGAATATAGCAAACACCTATGATTAATGCGACTAGCAACAGGCATGTGATAGAAAATACTTTGTCCAAAATCGATAGGAATTTAATATTCGAAAACAGAGGCTGACGCTTTGCTAGTTTATGCTTTTTCTTATCGTCAACAACAACAGCAGGTATCGCTGAACTTTGAAGCACTTTTCTCCTAATAATTAATTTGCTTTGGGTAGTAGCAATGACTATAAGCAGCACAATTAATACGTAAATTCCAGCTGGTTTGGACTCTAATTCTTTTACGAGGGAGAGAAAAGGATTCCATAAATTATTTATCCAAATATGATAGATGAAATCCAGCATACCTATATAATACACTAATTGTTACTCTATGGTGCGGGTGAAGAGGCTCTAGAACTCCCGGCGCCTGTAGGCGCGGGAGCAAATCTCTCGACTGTTTTCTGATTTTTAAGAGGTCGATAGTTAGAGCCTCTTTATATTATTAACAAACCATGACTTAGGGGTCTTCAACTCGCTTTGCTCGTTCAGACTCATTCGACTTATTTCCTTCACTTATATCCTATAGTTTTATGAAACTTTAGAATGGTTTACCATGAGCGAACAAAGTGAGTCGAATGGTGCGGGTGAAGAGGCTCTAACTCTCGACCTCTTCCTTGGCAAGGAAGCGCTCTAACACTGAGCTACACCCGCATACTGTAAAAAGTATAAGGGTAAATTGACGAAAAAACAATAGATTAACCTCCCATCAGGCGGTCGGCTAAAGCCTCCCTATATCCGCTCATTCGCTAAAAAATGTAAACACTTTTTCGCTTCAATCGCTTCATGCACTGGGGTTCGTTTTGCTTCGCAAAACCCCCAGTTCAAGTCTAGAAAGAAACAAGCCAAATAAAATATCCCAGCCATAAAGGTTGAGATATTTTATTTTGGTGGCTCCTCCCAGACTTGAACTGGGGACACAAGGCTCTTCAAGCCTCTGCTCTACCAACTGAGCTAAAGAGCCACACTGCCACTATTGTAGGTGAAAAGGGGCTACTTTTCAAGCGCATTGCTAATTAGAGCGTCAATCAAACCACTATAAGTTAGTCCTTCTTGACGCCACAATTTTGGATACATACTAATGTTAGTAAACCCAGGTATTGTATTAACTTCGTTCAAATAGAGAATATTGTCATCTGATAAAAAGAAGTCAATGCGTGCTAGTCCCTCACAACCCAGCACTCTATAAGCATGCGTCGCAATATTTCGGATTTCTTCACTCAGTTCAGCTGAAATATCGGCTGGGATAATTACTTTCGTTTGGCTATTAACATCATATTTTGATTCAAAGTTATAAAATTCACGATCAGGACAAATTTCTCCAACAACACTGGCTCGTGCCTTTAAGCCACTACCCAACATTCCTACTTCCAGTTCCCTGGCTGAAATAGCCTTTTCAATCAACACCTTTGAATCATATTTATGAGCTTCACTAAGAGCAATACTCAGTTCGTTATCATTTTTAACCTTACTGGTCCCAATTGAACTGCCACTTCTTGCTGGTTTAACAAATAATGAGCTCCCTAGCCGATTTGACAGATGATTAAAACTAGGACGAGCCTCGCCCAATATGTGAACTTCGTATGGAACGGTTTTAATATTATTATGTTCGAGTAATTCTTTCGTTATTACCTTGTCCATTGCAATTGCTGAGGCCGAGACTTTGCAACCAACAATAGGAATATGCATTAATTTGGCCAATCCTTGAACGGTGCCATCTTCACCATTTGCACCGTGAAGAATCGGCAAAATAACAGCAGGAGTAATCAATTCATTAGTTGGTAACACTTTGAAATTACCAGTCCCAAGTACGGGTAGTAGTTGTGGTAATCCGATATTATCTATCTGATCTGATAAATTATCCAGCAACCACCACTTTCCAATTTGATCAATATAACCTAAAACTACATCATATTTTGTGTCATCAAGCGCCGCAAAAACATTACGAGCTGAAGAGATAGAGACTGTATGCTCAGACGATTCACCTCCAAATAACAACATGACTGTGGTTCGCTGCATCTTCTAATATCAGTATACGAGGTATAATAGGACTATGCAACGAGTACCATTGGCCGAGAGGATGCGCCCAACCACGTTAGACGGAGTTATTGGACAGTCTCATCTACTGGGCGAAGGCGAAATTTTGCGTCAAATTGTACGAAACAAAGAGCCAGTTAGTTTAATATTGTGGGGGCCACCAGGTAGTGGCAAAACGACACTAGCGCGAATTATCGCCAGTGAGGTCAAGGCTGAATTTATAGAAATATCCGCCGTCGCAAGTGGTAAAAAAGATGTCACAAAAATCGTTGAACATGCCAAGCAAAACTGGAACTTACAGCTACGAACCATTTTATTTGTTGACGAGATTCACCGCTTTAACAAAGCTCAACAAGATGCATTTTTGCCCCATGTTGAGTCGGGTTTAATAACTTTGATTGGTGCTACGACCGAAAATCCTAGTTTTGAAATAATTTCACCTCTACTTTCACGAACACGAGTGCTTATTTTGGAGCCACTAAACAAATTAGACATCATTAAGGTTATAAAAACCGCCTTGAAATCAGAAAAAGCTACAAAAAAAGTTACACCAAGTGCAATTGATTATATCTCTGAACTATCAGGTGGGGATGCTCGAATTGCTCTCGGAACTCTAGAATTAGCCCTGAGTATGGGTGAAAAAGTCACACCAGAAATCGTAAAGGTTGCTGCCCAAAAACGCGTACCAGGCTATGACAAAAAAGGCGATATGCACTATAACGTCATCAGCGCATTTATAAAAAGTATGCGCGGTAGTAATGTCGATGCCGCACTTTATTACCTAGCGCGAATGATTGATGCCGGCGAAGACCCCAAATTTATTGCCCGGCGAATGGTTATTTTTGCCAGTGAAGATATTGGACTAGCTGGCAATGGTGCCCTTGGGCTGGCACTTAACGCCTTCCAAGCCGTCGAGCGCGTTGGTATGCCTGAATCTAGTTATATCTTGTTCCATGTTGCCACGGCCCTCGCCAAAAGCGAGAAATCTCGCCAAACCACTGGTGCAATGAACCGCGCAACACAACTTGCCAAGCAATATCCAGATGCACCCGTGCCACTTCATTTACGGAACGCTCCAACTAAACTTATGAAAGATATTGGCTACGGCAAGGATTATAAATGGGAATCAGGTTTCAAACACGAAAAAAATTATTTACCCGATGAACTAAAAAATGAGAAGATATTCTAAATTAGACAGACTTTTTAAGTTTCAACAGAGCATCATTAATCACTTCCACACATTTTGTACCAATGGACCGTTTGCCAAAACGGTCAATGGCACTTTGGCGCGCTTGTTTAGACAAGCGTTTTCTAAGTTCAGTGTCATCTATTGCTTTCCCTAATTTTTGCGACAATTCGCTGACATCTGCCAGGGCTACACCGGTTTCCTGAACATGCGCCTGGACAACAAGTCCAGTTACACCGTCGACAACCGTTTCGGCCGTGGCTGTCGCATTATGAGTAACAATCATTTTGCCGCATAATTGTGCTTCTACGAGAGGTAGCCCAAAACCTTCACTACGAGACACCGCGACGTAAATATCGCACATGTTCATTAGCCCAATCATAAACTTGTCCGCAAATTCACCACTTATGTAGCGTAGCTTGTGGGCAATTTTGTTATCGACTGCCGTTTGCATCTCGATAATACTGTTGGAATAACTACCGGTAGATGGCCAGGTCTTTATGACATATAGCCATTCTTTTTGCGGATCTAGTTGCCCCAGGGCATTTAAAATCTCCAAGGCACCTTTTCCAGTAGCACTGCCCCCGGTTGTATACAGTATAGGTATATTCTCGGCTTTAGCGCGACGAAGATTAAAATGCAACGGCAGAGCAGTTTTAGTCTCTTCGTCTATTGACACAAAGTCTAAGAAAGTCTGCAATTCTGCTTCATCATATGGTCTCCATAAATCTTCATCGACACATTCGTACAAGATATTAATCTTATTGCTGTCCATGCCGTTCTGAATAAAATTATTTTTGCAATATTCACTAGTAGTAAGAAATAGTGGTAACATACGAAGCTTATCGGCGATTTCTTGGTCTATCCTCGTCGGCTTGTTGTCAACTACAATATCCGCAACTATCCAAGGCAGGGTTGGAATGCCGGTTGCGATTGATGGTGCAATTATGTCTTCATAGTCTTGCCACGCCCCCACCGGAATTATCAGGTCAGTTTCAGCGCTGGGATGATATTTGTCCTGTTTTGACAGCAAGTCCAACTCTACCTCTGCCCCAACGCTCTGCAATGCTGCTTGCAATGCGCGAGCCTGGTTAGTAAAACTATAACCTCTGCCAGTAACAACTAATGCTATTTTCATGATATTTACTCCTTATATATTTCAATTATTTTAATTTGTGTTTAGCCGAAAAGGATCAATCAAATCGATTACTCCGATTCGCGCATCAGATAAACCGGCCCATAGCCGGTACTTATTATCACCAATCTTTTCTAGACTGCCTGGAAAAACAACGTCACCTAACTTATCATTTTTCTGTGGTCCATCCTCGAAACATGAGCGTATAGCAATCACCGTCGGTTTCATATCATTAGATCGGCCATTTATCAAATCATCCAACTTGATCTTATGAGTCGTAGCTGCATAATGTTTTGTTTTATCTTCGTCAAGAATCGCTATATGACCGAGCAAGCCAACCCAGGTTAAACCATTCTTGTCATCGAAAATATATATATTATTTATTCCAACCAAATCATCATCATAAAGTCCCCTCAGCTCAGCAACGGGTAACGAAATAGTCGTATTAATCGAGACAAGGTCGCTAAGGCTATCAATGATGTGAATAGCCACATACCCCAAGCCTTCTTTATCAAGCGGACGCTTACAAAGCAAAAAACGTCCGTCCGGTAATTGACACAAACGTTCGTCTTTCATACCTTTAATAATCGCAAACGGCTCTCTTTCTATGTCCACTAATGATTTGCCCTTGTATAATTCAGTATTTACTTGTAATTTTTCATCAACTAATAGTTTCGCTCGCACGCCACCGAATACGAGACAACGCTCACTATGAAGTTTAGCCTCCATAAACGAAGGGTCTTCGAGCATATCAAAAGCAGCGATATCCGTTGACACTTTCCAGCCCCCAGCATTTTCCGTAGCAAAACAAATCGACGGATGGTAATGTCCGACATTAAAGATATCACTTTCTCGGTCTTCGAGGCGAAAAGCTAATACTTTTTGATCGTCATACTCACAAAGTGATGGATTATATGTATCTTGGTCCACAACACCATCAATACTAACTATCTTGCCTTTTTGTAAATGATTAGCAGAAAAATTATATCGGTCATACCAGATTGAGTCATTTAAATTTTCGAAGGCGTTCATTTCAAGTAATCCTCAATATAAGATATCAACTGATTTGCGATTACGTTTTTTCCAAAGCGACTGACGGCCACTTCTCTTGATTTATCAGATAGCGATTGACGTAAATCTGCATCGGTTAAGGCTAATTTTAATTTCATAGCAAGATCGTCAATATCAGCTAATAAAATTTCTTTGTTATCCGGTGGCATAACGGCGTGACTTTTTACCAAAAGCCCAGTCTTATCGGGTACGATAATTTCTTTGGTCGCCGTGGAGTTGTGTGTAATGACCATTTTCCCGCACATTTGCGCTTCTGCCAGAGGCAAACCGAAACCTTCTCCGCGCGAAGTTGCAATATAAATGTCACATAAATTTACTAATTGAACCATGAATTTTGAAGAAAATTCTCCGACGATGAACTTCACTCTAGGAGCTAAATCTTTGAGCCCTAAGTATTGATCGAAACTGGATTTAAAACTATTACCTGGCATTGTTTTTATCATCCAAATCCATGGAATATTTTTGTCTAGTTTTTGCAATGCGGAAATAATCTCGATAGCGCCCTTACTGGTAGCATCCCCGCCTACTGTCAACATGATTGGAACTTTATCTGTTATTATTTTTCGCAAATTGAACGAAACAGGCATCGCAATTTGATCGACTTCATCAATCGAAATGTAGTCCAAAAATATATCCTTCTGTTCGTCTGAGGATGGAACCCAGACATCCTCATCAACTGTTTCATATAGAACGCGCACTTTATCGGGCTGTACGCCGTAATTAATAAAAACACTTCTACAGTAATTACTTGTTGTAAGGAACCAAGGAAAGTTTTCGTTCAATTTTTTGACAACATCGCTATTGACATCCCCGTCTGACACTAGCCAAGGTAAAACTCGACAGCCAACAGAAATTGCCGGGGTAATTAAACGATTGTAGTCTTGCCACGATCCTATTGCTATGACTATGTAATCTCGATAAGCAGTCAAATCAGGAGTATGAGATACGTCTGAGGGTTTTGTACCGGCAAGAACCAGTTCAGCATCAATGCCAATACTATTTAATGCCACCTGGAGTGCTTGACCTTGATTAAAAAAGCTAATCCATCCGCCAGCAACCAGTAATAATACTTTTGGAATTCTTTGGGTTATCTTGCTATCCTCCCGTTGCATCCTAATTTTGCGTTTTTTCTTCTTTTAGAATTTTTTTAAAAAGATTAAAATATTTTTTCCCAACGTTTGCCCAGATTGCCTTATGTCCCTTTGAATAGGCCAATTTACGAATATGTTGAGCCTCTTCAGGATTATTGCATAAATAAATAATATTCTTAGCGATAAATGACGGACTATTCTGTTCGACTATTACTCCAGAACCATCTGATAGAAGCTCTTCGGCGTGCTGGTATGGTGTTGATATACAAGTATTACCCGAACCAAGTCCCCAAACCAACATACCAGAGGTAGATTGCTGCAATCTAGTATACGCAGTTACAAAAAAATCAGATGCTTGGAAATAGGCTTGTAGATCTTCGTCGCTTAGATATCGATTAACAAATTCTACGTTCTTTGCTAAATTATTTTTTTCAACTAGTTTCAAAAGCTTATTCCGATAAGTTTCACCTTCATTTTCCAATATTACTGGGTGTGTCTGACCAACTATGAATAGTTTTGCCAAAGGAAACTTTTTTACAACCGCAGGCATCGCCTTAATAACAACTTCCAGTCCCTTACCTGGACCCAATAGGCCGGCTGTTAAAATCATCGGATTTGAATCTTTTATGTTAAGTTTTTCGCGATATTTTTTTGTTTTTCCGAACTCAAAATCTGGTATACCATGAAATATTAAAACGGCCTTGTGAGCTGGACAGCCATAGACATCAATCAGCACCTTTCGGGATATTTCAGACATAGCTACAACCGCAGCAGATTGTTTGATAATCCTTCGGACAATATACATCTGTTGATTGTTTGGCGACGGAATAATCGTGTGGAAGGTTGTTACGACTGGTTTTGTAAGATTGTCGAGCATTGACAAAAGGTAATGTTCTTCTTCCATGTCAACTTCATCCGAAAATGGTACTTCGGCTCCAGCCGATAGACAACAGGTTAAACCACTGCTGGGACCGGTGTGCAAACCAAACTCATGTTGAAGGCTTACGACATTAACTGATGAGCTATTGATATATTTTGCTGCTTGTTCATAGTCTGTTTTACTGTATTGATGTATCTCAAATTTAACCTTATCCGAATAGTCATAACTTTTCTCGGAATCGGTCATGGCAATAATCTGGTATGAACCTGGCTGGTTAATCTTGTTAACAGAATGTACTAAATCATTTGTGAACGTTGCGATACCACACCTACGGGGCAAGTACGATGATACATAGGCGACCTTAACAGCTAGAGCTTGAGGTGATAACGAAGCATCTCTACTAATAGTATTTTTCATAAATCTAAGACTAATAAAAACATAGTTCCTTTGCGAATATACTAATTTTACCAAGATGTTAGTCATAATGCAACAAATGGTTGACCCTTGTATACACACCGCTGTTTTGCTGTTATAGTATTCAATAATAACTCAATGATAGCTAAACAATTACAAAATATCTCAACTCCCTACTTCGATAGTCTGTTCGATGATTTTTGTATTTGGCAGCACGCTGACGGCACAAAGCCAATCATTAGTGAAGGGTATGCCCTTGACGATGCGACACGTGGTTTAATATTGTGTTTGACTTTGAAAAAATTAGATAAAGCAAGAATACTTTTTGACTATATTCTAAAATCAAAAAAAGGCAAAGTATATTTTGGTCTTGCAACGAATAAACGCAAGTTCATAGGTGCACCAGCATCAGAAGACGCCGTCGGACAGGTTTTATGGTCCTTTGGTTATTCCATTAGCCAAGGTTATAGAGAGAAAGAGGCTCGTGAATCTTTAGAAACCATAATCCCCGATGTACTTGGCATGGAATCATTGCGTGGATCCATATATGCATTGCTTGGGGCTATATATGTAGACGAGGTACTAGCTGGGATACTTGTCGAAAAGTTAAAGAAGCGCTTTGAAAAACTTAATGATAATTGGTTCTGGCCCGAAACAGTAATTACCTATGGAAATGGTATTGTACCGTACGCCTTCTTGCGTTATGCGATGATTTTTAATGACAAAAAGGTAGAAAAATTGGGCAGGAAAATTCTTAAGTTTCTTGAATATTGTTGCACAAATAATCGTATTAGAGGCCCTATTGGCAATGATGGTTGGTTCGCAAAGGGTGATTTAGCTCCGGCTACCTATAAACAACAGCCGATTGATTCTGCATATATGGTTTGGGCGTGGCTAAGTGCCTACCAACTCAGCAATAAAGCGACTGATTTAAAAAATGCCGAAGCATGGATGCAGTGGTTTGACGGTAAAAATATCACCGGCAGGCAAATGTATGAAGAAAAAACTCTAAAAGCCTTTAATGGTATCGATATGGTCGGGCATAATGAGTCTGACCAGTTCGGAGTTAATTATCACAGTGGAGCCGAAACAAATATTTGTTTCCTATTGAGTCGCTGGATGATTGAAACTAAACGAACGGTTTAGTTTTTTGTAGCACGCTTGCGTTGGTTTGGGTCAAGTAGTTTTTTGCGTAGACGCAGACTTTTTGGAGTAACTTCAAGTAGTTCATCATCTTCGATAAAATCAATGCATTGTTCAAGGCTCAGGTCCGTAAATGGCGTTAATTGAACAGTTCCATCACTGGATGAACTGCGCATATTTGTCAGATGTTTTGCCTTGCAGACATTTATCTCTAAATCTTCTCGACGTTGATACAAACCAACAATCATACCTAGATAAACTGGTACGCCGGGGCCTACAAATAACTCACCTCTGGATTCTGCCATTTCAAGAGCGTATGGAGTCGTAATGCCAGCTTCGGTTGTAACCAAAGCGCCATTGCGAATTTTTTGAAGTTTTGGACCAAGTGGTTGATAACCATGAGGCAATGAATTCATAATTACCGTACCTTTTGTTGCTGTCAGTAGTAAATTGCGAAGCCCGATCAAGGCCCGAGTTGGTAAAATATATGTCATACGATTTGTGCCATTACTGGTTTGATCTTGCTTGGTCAAATTAGCCCTGCGAGCACCTAATTCTTGACTAATTATGCCCATAAATTCTGGCGCAATCTCAATCAGCAGCTCTTCGACTGGTTCTTTTTCGATACCTTCCTCTTTAATCGTCACAACTTGTGGACGACCGACTTCAAATTCGTATCCTTCACGTCGAAGCGTTTCAATTAAAACAGACAGATGTAATTCTCCACGACCAGATACTTTAAAGCCTATGCCATCCTCTTCAACCCGTAAACTAACATTAATTTCAAGTTCTTTTTTTAGACGATCTCCAATTTGACGAGACGTATTAAACTGGCCTTCTTTGCCTTTCATTGGGCTAGTATTTGGGCCCAGATAGATACTGATTGTTGGAGCTTCGATATCAATAATTGGTAAAGCCTCGGGGTTGTCTTTGCCAGCAATTGTTTCACCAATATGAGCCTGTGAAATTCCAGTAAGTGCCACAATATCACCAGCAATCGCACTATCAATTTCTTCGCGAATTAGTCCGCGATAACCAAATATTTTATCAATATTGGCGCTGATTTGTTGACCATCCCTCTTTATCAGAACGATGGGAAGGCCCTTTTTGACCATGCCGCGATTGATTCTACCAATTGCATATTTGCCTTGGAAAGAATCGTATT
>Ga0247841_10001006_pt1 | contig 68207 bp, 62 predicted proteins | sample LaCruzMarch2015__2_FD_192410 | JGI IMG/M metagenome (GOLD analysis project Ga0247841, IMG submission 192410) | Freshwater microbial communities from meromictic Lake La Cruz, Castile-La Mancha, Spain - LaCruzMarch2015_18m | ecosystem: Environmental > Aquatic > Freshwater > Lake | place: Spain... | reverse complement strand
CAATCGGCTCGCCGGTTCTGGTAAGCTGCCTCTCGGCCTCAAGCTCAGTCCTCTCGGTGATGACGTTACCGGAGCCGGACTCCTTCTCTACCAGCTTCTGGCCGTTAAAGCCAGTCTGGGTGGAAATGATCATCTCTACGTTCTTGTATCCAACGCCCTTGACCGATGCCTTTTCGTACATGTAATTTGCTGCACCAGCAGTGGCTACTACGGCCATGGCGATAATAACCAAAACAGCTATTAGTTTCCTCATTTCTTTCCCACCTCCTTAGATTACCATCAAAGCGTCAGGATCTAAGCCATCAATCGTGGCTCAAATCCCTGGCACCACGCCGACAAAGATTAGTCAGCCCTTGCCTGGAATAAACCCGCAAAAGCCGCCATGTTGGCGCTTTGTCGTGTGGAGTACCTGACTCACATGCTTCTCCGCTCATATTTGAGTATTTTGCTCAGGCACAACCCCAACCTTCCGGCTTATGGAATATAAATATGTCGGGAGTTTTGGGTAAAATCAATACCCTAGGACCCATTTTATTAATGAATGCTGAACCGATGATGAAACTAGTCAAGAATGGTTTTCGCGCGGAAATACTCATTTCTTCACACGGGGCAAAAATCAACCACTTCCGGCCAGTCATCTCAGACTTGGCATGAAGTGAACTCCTCCCACGGCCTAAAGGCCGGGGCTTCCCTGCTGCTTCCTGGTTGTTGTGCCGTCATAGCCCTCTGGCATCGGGGCACGTTTTGCGGGAATTTTCGGTTTCCGTTTCATTGGCCTAAACTTACATCAGATTAGCGATGCAGAGGTTCGGATCTCATCGGACATATTCGGGGTGTTCCCTCCCTACGGTTGCACGTATATCACCATGCAACGTGCCTTATCAGGGCACAGATCCGCCAGATAGCACTTTGAGCCTCCGAGGCGTCATGTCATAGTTATATATAGTACATATATGCTATATAAGACTTATGCCTAAGAAAGACGTGGCTGTAATCCAGCTAAGAACGAGTACAAGAGAACGCCTGAAAGAAGTCGGCAAGAAAGGAGAGTCTTACGATACAATCATCAACCGGATCTTGGACAAGGAATCTTGCAAGGGGCACGATTCATCCCCACCCTGAAGGATGGGAACTTCTCTACCCCTTGACCCCACGAGTTAAAACCATTGTGAAACAGGCCGTCATTCTGAAAAAAATTGTTAGCGATGAAATGCTCCGGCCGGGATTTGAACCCGAGTCTTCGGCTTGAAAGGCCGAAATGATTGGCCGGGCTACACTACCGGAGCAGTTTTGCCGTCTTGATACCAGGCCTAAACATGGACTGGCCTTCACCACATAGATATGAACGGATATATCTACGTTTCCAATGGTTTAAGGTTGGAAGTAGTCCCGGGCGGATTCGAACCGCCGTCGCGGGCTCCAAAGGCCCTCAGGATTGACCGCTACCCCACGGGACTATGATTTGATCTTTTCCGGCTCTTATGCCGGGCAAGTGTTATCCGCATAAGATATATATGGCCTTTCCCGGAGGTGCAAGGAAGATGAAGCTTCTCACCAAGGCACATATGAGCCAGAGAAGGCTAATTGAGATCCTGCGCGTAATCGAAAACACAGGTACTCCGATTGGTGCCAGAGCGATCTCTGATTGCCTTAGCAGTCGCGGCTATGACCTGGGAGAGAGGGCTGTGCGCTACAACCTCAAGATCCTGGACGAGCTGGGGTTCACCAAGAAGAAAGGCTACAGCGGCCGGGTGCTCACACCTCTGGGATCAAGGGAGCTGGTCGATGCCCTGGTTGATGACCGGATCGGCTTTGTCAATACCAGGATTGAAGAGTATATGTTCAAGACCAGTTTCGATCCCAAGACCGGGCACGGAGATGTAATCGCCAATACCAGCATCATCGACAAAGCAAATGCGGAAGAGGTCTTCGAGATACTGGGGCAAGCATTCGATGCGGGCTACACCATAAGCCGTCGCGTGCTCATCCTGGATGAAGGAGAAAGCTTCTCAAATCTTGAGATTCCAAAAGGAGCTTTGGGAATAGCAACGCTGTGCAGCATCACCCTGGACGGCATGCTCATGAAAAGGGGAATTCCGGTTCTCACCAGCTTCGCGGGGCTGGCAGAGGTCAGGGAAAGGCAGACCTCCAACTTCACGGACCTCATTGCCTATGCCGGCTCGTCCCTTGATCCCATTAAGGTTTTTATGGGCCGCAGGGTGACAAGTGTTGCTGATGCCGTCCTCAACGGTTTTGGAACCGTACTGGCCAATGTGAGAGAGGTGCCCGTCGCGGCGGCAACCCTGGTGCGCGCACTTTTAGATGAGGCTCGAAACGCGGGCCTCGTTGGGCTCATAAAAATAGGCGAGCCGTCCGAGCCCATACTGGGCTGCCCGGTGGGCGCGGGCAAGATCGGCATGGCCTTTTATGCTGGAGTCAATGGGGTGGTGGCCGCCGAGGAGCTGGGAGTAAAGATCAAGACGGCACCCATATCCATTCTGGTGGACTACTCGAAGACCCATGAGCTGAAATGATTGGGCCACCTTCGGCAAGATAAGGTTTTATAGAGCATTGATCTGTAGACACCATAGTTACGTTTACATTTGATGAGGAAGAAAGATGGATTTTAGAGTCGTAGTCTCAGATCCGAAGAGCGGTAAGGCCTATCAGGTAGAGCTTAAGGATCCAGGAGCCGGCAAGCTTCTGGGAAAACATATCGGCGACAAGGTTGAAGGAGATGTCTTGGGCATGCCCGGCTACTCGGTACAGGTCACGGGCGGCAGCGATCGCGAGGGATTTCCCATGCGGGCTGATCTGCCCGGCACAAAGCGCAGAAAAATCCTGCTCTCCAAGGGAACCGGATATCATCCCGTAGCCGATGGAAAGAAGAAGAGAATGAGCATTCATGGAAGGGATATTTCTCCAGATATTGGCCAGATAAATGTCAAAGTCGTGGAGGCAGGCACCAAGTCCATAGAAGAGCTGTTGGGCAAATCGCCCAAAGAAGAAAAAGCATAATTGGTAGCATTCGGTCGGATGGACGGTCCATCCTTCCGCTATAATCTCTTTTGTTATTGTTTTATCCTTCCCGGACCCAGGCGCGAGATGCGAGCGGCACCGGGATCTGAGCACGCATTACAGATTTCATCTGTGCCGGACTGAGAACGGCAAAGAGGGCATTCATGAGCCGGTCGCTCTTCATGGCCATATCCACCATCTTCCTGATCTGAACCGATCGCAAAAGCTGCATTCCGAACTCTTCGCGAATGCGCGACGCATAGTTGTTGAGAGCCATTTTACCCTGCAACTGTCCTATTGCCGCCTCACCCGCAATCCTTCCCGCCACCACGGCCAAAGGTATGCCCCCCCCGCTGGTGGCCATGACGTGTCCGGCGGCGTCTCCCGCCAAAAGCATGTTGCCTTTTTGGATCGCACCAAGGGTCCCGCCCGCGGGCACCAAACCTCTCATGACGGCCAGGACCTCTCCGCCCGCCAGTTTTTCTGCCGCGATTGTGTGCTCGCGAATGAACCGATCCAATATTAGGGGAAGCTTTTGGCCGGCCAGGTAAGATGCCCGCACCCCCACGCCCACATTGGCCATATCCTGGCCGAGGGGGATTATCCAGGCATAGCCTCCCGGCGCATATTGAGCCGAGAAGTACATCTCCGCGGCATCCGGATCGATATTCACATCTGCCATCTCATATTCCAGGCAGATGCCGGTCTCTTGTATCGGATTTCCCATGGCTCGGGATACTATCGAGTGCGGGCCGTCTGCGCCTATTATTATCTCTGGCCTGATTTTCCCGTTGAAGTGGCCGGAAAGCTGCACTATGCCTCCCTCAAGGCGGGCGCGCGTCGCGGGAAGAACTCTTGCCCCGGCGCCTGCCGCCCGGGCGGCAAGGTAGCGATCGTATGCCCGCCTGTCCAAGACCCGCCCGGCTACGGCAAATTGCTTGTAGTCTCCTGATGGTGAATAGATGCGCTGCAACTGTGTGCGATGCAAAATAATGCGCTCTGGAATCTCTTTTAGCACCTCTGGCAGGTGGGCGCGGGGCATGAGCTTCTCCAGCTCGACAGCCTCGGGGAGAAATCCGCCGCATTGCACGGGGCTGCCAATCTCGCTCTTCTTGTCAATTAGCAAAACCTCCCCACCCGAAGCTGCGACGGCCTCAGCGGCAGAGCAGCCCGCCGGCCCCGCCCCTACCACGGCCACCATAATATCTTCTTTCATCTTGCCTTCATGCTAAAACCTGCCAGCGCCTCTTCTATCTCCCCATACGCCAAAAAGAGCTCATCTTTCAGCCTCTGTGCCTGCTCGCGCCGGGGCTCGGCAGATAGCCAGATATGGCTCCGGTCGCCGGGCACTATCTTGACGCAGGCCAGCATATCCGCCTGGGAGAGGCGGTAGACGATGTGGCTTCCCGTAGGCGTAAACCAGAGAGGATACATCTGTGTGAGCGCCAGCACAAAACGCTCCCAGGGCAGCAATTCTTGTCGGCCCCCTTGTCCGCTCTCGCCGGCTGCATAGTGTCTGAGGGCTAAGTTGAGGTGAGAATGCTCACCCACAGTCTTCTCTTCTATGAGTGAAGCGATCTCTATGTAGCGCGCGCTCTTTCTGTCGACTCGGGGTAGATCGCGACAAAAGACCCTCTTTGCGATGTCGGGAAAGAAGACTGCTAAGCGAATGTCCGGCTGCGGCTTTGTGGCCAATGAGACGCCGACAAAGAATAGAGCGCTTAAGGTCAGGCCGACCAACACTCCATGCTCAGTCAGATAGGGCGAGATGCTGTCCAGCGGCTGTTTCAGCCAGAATTGTTCGTAGGAGATGAGAAGGATCTGCGTTCCGCCGCCTACTATTAGCGCCGCCATGGCCCCCCATCGGGTGGCGCGCTTCCAGTACAGTCCACCGATGATGGGGAAGAAGTAGGATGTGGTGCCTATCACCGTGGCTATGATCACGGCGTCCACGATACTGTTCGCATAGAGCGCGATTGCTGCCGCGATAGCGATCATGATGATAACCAATATCCGGTTGATAACCAGCATCTCCTTCATGGTGGCGGCGGGCCAGAGGTGCCGCTGGATCAGGTCGCGAGAGATGCAGGAAGCTGCCGATGTGGCAAAGGTGTCGGTGCAGGACATGGATGCTGCGGCAAAGCCGATGGTGAGAAGGGCCAGGAGCCATCCGGGAACGTTATCGCTGATGAGCTTGAGATAGAGCATCTCCGCCTCTACTTCTCCCGTCGGTCGGGGATAGAGCACGGAAAGGCCGATGGCCGTGATAAAGCAGCAGAGGTAGACCAGAGCCAGCAGGACGCTGCCCAGCAACAGGCCGCGCCTCGCGGAGGGCCCATCGCGCGCCGCCCAGATCTTCTGCCAGGGATCCTGTTCCGCCACCCAGCCCGGCAAGAGGGCGACTAAAAAGACCAGGGCCCCCATCAGACCGCCCAGGAGGAGAGGATCCCACCATTCTGGGCCCAGAGCGGACGCCGCGACGAGCAAGGTGACGCCCTTACCGGCAGAAAGATCCAGACTCAATGCGGCCACGTAAATGGCAAGGCCGGCCAGAAGCAGGTACTGCAAGATATCGGTCCAGACCACGGCGCGAAAGCCGCCCACGCTGACATAAAGAGCTACGGATACGGCCATGAGGGCCACGGCATAGAAGGGATCTATGCCGAAAAATGTGCCCAGCACCAGCTTGAATCCGATGAAATCCGTCACCGAGAAGAGTATCATCATGATAGTAACGGCCAGGGCCACCGGGGCTCTGATCATGGGATCGTATCTTATCTCCATGAGCTCGGGCTGGGTTAAGGCGGGAATGTTCTTGATCCTTCCCGAGATCGCGGCTATTATTATCAGCCCGGCGATATTGGGGAAGACCCAGATCCAGATCGAGCCTACGCCTATGAGCAGAAATAGCCCCGTGGCCAGGAGCAGTGCACTCGCCGTGATCCACGATGATGCCGCGGAAAAACCGATGGTGATCGGCCCCAGCTCCCTTCCCGCCAGCCAGAAGTCGGTTACAGACTTTTGTCTACGGGAAAAATATAGACCGATGCCCAGCAAGACCGCAATGTAGATGGCGAGGAATATCAGGAATAACGAATAAGCATCCAAGGATTGTCCACCTCTGGCGGCTAGTATCTTGTGGTATTTAACATGTATTCAGCAACTACTTAAACGGAAAAGCAGCAAAGGCTGCGATTGAGGTTTTTCGAATGAGGAGCGATGTCACCAAAGTAGGCAGAGAAAGAGCACCTCATAGGGCTCTCTTAAAGGCCACCGGCCTATGTGATGAAGAGATCCGTCGTCCCTTCATTGGAGTTGTCAACTCTTTTAATGATTTTATCCCAGGGCATATCCATCTCGATAAGCTGGGCGAGGCCGTAAAAGCAGGCATACTCTCTGCGGGAGGCGTGCCCTTTGAATTCCAGACCATTGGTGTCTGCGACGGCATAGCCATGGGTCATAAAGGCATGAGATACTCGCTGCCCAGTCGCGAGCTGATTGAGGACTCCATCGAGATCATGGCAGAGGCCCATCAGTTGGACGGATTGGTTATGATACCTTCCTGCGACAAGATCGTCCCCGGTCATATCATGGCGGCGGGAAGACTGAACCTGCCCACCATCGTGGTCACGGGCGGGCCCATGATGCCCGGCTTTGCCTGCGACAAGGAGCTGGATCTGATCAACGTCTTTGAGGGCTGGCAGGCGGGAGGCGAGACGCTGGACGTCCTGGAGGAGATGGCCTGCCCCGGAGCCGGATCGTGTGCCGGCCTTTTTACGGCCAATACCATGGCCTGCCTCACCGAAGCCATGGGTTTGAGCCTGCCCGGCTGCGCCACCACTCATGCCGTGGATGCGCGAAAGATGCGCCAGGCCAAGCTTTCGGGCATGAAGATCATGGAATTGGTGAAGCGGGGAATTACGGCCCGACAAATAGTGACGGCTGCGGCGATCGACAACGCCATTCGCGTGGATATGGCCATAGGTGGATCTACCAATACCGTTTTGCACATAATGGCCATAGCGGCAGAGTATGGCCTGGATCTGAATTTGGACCGCTTCGACCAATTAAGTCGCGAGACGCCCCATCTGGTCAACCTGCGCCCAGGCGGGCCTCATCATATTCTCGACCTGGATAGAGCCGGCGGAATTCCCGCGATCATGAGCCGGCTTGCCTCACTGCTCTCGCTCGACGCTCTAACCGTCACGGGCAAGAAACTATGCGAGAACCTGGATGCCTTTTGGCCCGTCAATCCCCGGACCAATGCCGCCGTCATAGCCACTCTAGAGGCACCTGTGCACCTTCAAGGCGGCATTGCCATAATGTTCGGCAACCTGGCGCCGGAGGGGGCCGTGGTCAAGCAGACGGCGGTATCCGCATCCATGCTCAAGCATACCGGCCCGGCTAAAGTATACAACTGTGAGGAGGAGTCCATGGCAGGCATCATGGAAGGCGGCGTAAAGGCCGGCGATGTAGTGATAATAAGATACGAAGGGCCCAAAGGCGGGCCGGGCATGAGAGAGACCTTAGCGCCCACGTCCGCCATCGCGGGGGCGGGCCTCTCCGAGTCTGTGGCTCTCATCACCGATGGGCGCTTTAGCGGCGGAACCCGCGGTCCATGCATCGGGCACGTCTCTCCCGAGGCTGCCGTGGGTGGGCCCATTGCCCTTGTAAAGAACGGGGACATGATCTCAATAGACATCCCGGCTCGAAAAATCGATCTGCTCGTCGAGCCCAGGGAAATGGAAATACGCAGAAAGTCATGGATCGCGCCCGAGCCCAAGATAACGAGCGGCATTTTGGCCCGCTACAGAAACTCGGTCACCTCCGCCAGCAAAGGCAGTGTCCTTAGATGAGATGCTTTGTGGCCGTAGAGCTGCCGCGGACTATGCAGGAGGAGATTGGACGCCTGCAAAGCCGCATCGCGACGGATGGCCTGCGGCTCGTGAAACCGGAATTGGTGCATATCACCATAAAGTTCCTGGGGGATGTGCCGGAGGGAAATGTGGGGCCCGTGACTGAGGCTCTGGGCAGGGTTAGGTTCGCGCCTTTCCCGGTACGGGTTTTGGGCATGGGCGCCTTTCCCGGGCGGGCTGTGCGCGTGGTGTGGCTGGGTCTTGCGGGAAATTTCCAGGAGCTCTATCTGAATGTGGAGCAAGCCTTGAAACCTCTGGGCTTTGCGCCCGAGGCTCGAGGCTTCTCCCCCCATGCCACTCTTGGCCGGGTGGCTCGCCCCGATGCCGAGATGAATCGCCGGCTATGCGCAAGAATCGCAAACTTCGCTGCCCTGGACCTGGGCAGCTTCACTGTGGACCGATTTTATCTTAAGAAGAGCACACTCACACCGGGAGGGCCGATCTACGAAGACCTGGCAGGATTCCCTCTCTGAAATCCAGGAAGAGGTGCTTGGACGGGTCAAGCCCAGTGCCTCCAGCAGGAAGCGAATTATGGAGACCTCTGCCTCCATTATCGCCCGCATAGAGGATCTGGCAAGAGAACGCGACCTCTCTATCAAGGCCATGCTGGTGGGCTCCGCGGCCCGAGGCACCTGGCTTTCGGAAGATCATGATCTGGACATATTTCTAGGGGTGCCTCCTGGGTGCGATCTGGAAGCGGCCCTGGAGATCGCCAGGCGTGTCGCTCCCGATCATGAGGAGAAATATGCGGAGCACGCCTACGTCCATGCCCGGATGGACGGCTTTGAGGTCGACCTGGTTCCCTGCTATCTGGTGGAGAATGCCGCCCATCTTTTGTCGGCCGTGGATCGTACCCCCTTTCATACCAAATACGTGGGCATCAGAATCATTGGTCGGGAGGACGAGGTCCTTCTCCTAAAGCAGTTCATGAAGGGCGTAAATGTCTATGGCTCGGAGCTCCGGGTGGGCGGCTTTTCCGGCTACCTGGCTGAGCTACTCGTGCTCTGTTACGGCTCTTTTGCAGGCGTTCTCCAGGCAGCAAACGCCTGGCGCCCCGGCCAGCGTCTGGACCTGGAAAGGCACGGCATAGCGAGGCACAGCGAGCCCTTGATCATGGTCGATCCGGTTGATCCGGGCAGAAATGTGGCAGCCGCATTAAATTTAGACAAGATGCTCCTGTTCGCCGGGGCGGCGCGCTCCTTCCTGGCTGAGCCGAAGCTTGATTTCTTCTTCCCAGCATCGTTGGCCCCCCTATCCGATGAGGAACTAATTGCCCAGATAAATGCGCGGGGGACGATGCCCATCCTCCTTGAGTTTGCTGCGCCCGATGTGGTGGAAGATGTCCTCTATCCTCAGCTGCGCAAAGCGGAAGGCTCCATTAAGGCGCTAATAGAAAGAAGCGGCTTTTCCCTGCTACGTAGCGACGTTTCCACCTATCGCGACAGAGCTCTGATGCTCTTTGAGATGCAGGTCTGGCAGCTCTCTAAAGCCTGCCCGCGCCTAGGTCCGCCTGCTTGGGAAGCTGATCACCTCTCTCGCTTCCTGGCAGCCCACCCGCGCCCCCTCTCCGGTCCCTACATCGCCAACGGCAAAGTCGTAGTGGAGGAGGCGCGCCAGTATACTTCTGCTCGTGATCTTCTGGCCGATGAGATCGCAAACCTCTCCCTGGGTAAGCATCTGTCCGCGTCCATTCGCGATGGGCACAATATATATGCGGGCCAGGAGCTGCTCTCCATAAAGGATGAGGGCTTTCGCATCTTCCTGGCTCATTATTTCCTGGCAAAATTTCGGGTCGGCTAGGAAAAGCAGTTCCAGTGACTTCTCCCCACCCTGAGGGCGGGGCTTCTAGCCGTTGATTGGCAGAGATTGAAGTCCCAATCTCAGAATGTTTATGGCTGCATTCCAATCTCGATCCAGAGATAGCCCGCACTCCGAGCAATTATGGACTCGATCAGCCAAAGTTTTTTCAACCAGAATACCACACCTTGAGCACATCTTAGAAGTGTTTCTCGGATCTACCAGGATGACAATCGAACCAGCATTTTCAGCTTTGTAAGATGTCACAGTCACAAGCATATTCCAAGCCACATCCGAGATGGATTTAGCAAGGCAATGGTTTTGAAGCATGTTCTTGATGTCCAGATCTTCAAAAGCGATCAAGCCGAATCTATTAACCAGCCCCCGGCTGACTTGATGAACAAATTCATATCTTTTGTTAGCGATCCTCTCATGGACCCGTTCAACGACCTTTAAGGCAGCTTTCCTCTCAAGAGTACCTTTAGCAGCTTTTGAGAGCTTCCTTTGGACCCTAGCGAGTTCCTTTTCCTCATCCCGGAAAAACCTTGGATTGGGGATCTTCTCGCCATTTGAGAGGGTGGCAAAGCTCGCCAAGCCGACATCTATGCCGACGATTGACCCATCTTTCCAGGGAGGTTTAGGCAGATCCTCAATCTCGACCGAGAAACACGCAAACCATTTCCCGGTTGCAGCTCTGCGAATCGTCAGACGCTTGATCCTGCCTTCGATCGGTCTATGTAGCTTGATCTTGATATCTCCTATCTTAGGAACATGCAATTTTTCGGCAAGAACCTTAATCCCTTTCTCAGGTTGTGGATAGGTGAACGAGTCGTACCAACCTTTTCCCCGAAATCGAGGATATCCGGGTTCCTCGCCTGCCTTAACCCGCCTGAAGAAAGCCTTGAAAGCCAGATCTACCCTTTCCTGAACATTCTGGAGGGTCTGAGCATATACGTCTTTAAGTTCCGGTTTATCAGATTTCCATATTGGGAGAAGCGCATTTGTCTCATATTTTGAGATGGATTTGCCTTCTTTCTCCCAAGCATTTTTTCGATATGCTAAGGTCTGGTTGTATGTCCAGCGGCACAAGTCTAAGGTTCTCTCCATCATGGTCCTTTGGGACTTGGTTGGATAGATCCGGTACTTGTACGCCTTAAGCATAGGGGTGTTCTACGCTATTATGGTAGATCTAGATTTGCAGCGTAGCAGTGGGGCACGATTCACCACCAGCCTGAAGACCGGTGCTCTCTCTGCCCCTACACCCCACGCCAGTAGCTGCTTTGAATCTTTTTAACCTCCGCCATCCTCCTGGCAACGCCCGGATCCGTCCCTCCTACTTGCGGCACTTCACCGCCAAAAGCTTTGATCTCGGCTACAACCGCTTCTGCCTGCGCCCCAAGGTTGTATCCGCCTTCCAAAGTCGCAGCCAGTCTTCCCCGGCAGCAAGTATTGGCGATCTCTTTCACTACTCCGGCGACTGCCCCAAAGCCGGCCGAGGTGAGACGCATGCCGCCCAGAGGGTCGTCCTTATGCGGGTCCTGGCCAGCCGAGACCAGAACTATGTCGGGCTTAAACTCTAAAGCTATGGGCAATAAGATCTCCCGATAAGCCATGAGATAACCTGCGTCGCCAGTGCCTGATGGCAGGGGCACATTTACTGTGAAACCCTCTGCGCCGTCCTCTCCCACCTCATCGGCCCTTCCCGTGCCCGGATAGTGGGGATACTGGTGGGTGGAGAAATATAGTACAGATGGATCGGAATAGAATACGTCGTTGGTGCCGTTGCCATGATGCACATCCCAATCCACGATAAGCACTTTTTCCCTTCCCCGCGCCTGGGCATGCTTCGCGGCGATGGCTATGTTGTTGAAGATGCAAAATCCCATGCCGCGATTGGGCAATGCGTGGTGCCCGGGCGGTCGGACCAGGGCAAAGGCATTCTCGTATTCCCCGAGAACTGCATCGACTGCGGTTAATGCACCGCCGGCGGCCATCAGGGCGGCATCATAGGAGTTTTTGGAAAGGATAGTATCTACATCCAGGTGGCCGCCGCCGTGCTCAGAGATGGCTTTAACCTGGTCGATGTACCTCTGTCCGTGTATGGCTGCAACCTGGGGTTTGGTCGCGAGCTTGGGGGTGATGAAGTCTACATCAAGCTTTTCCGAGTGAATTTTATCCAAGATTGCGGTGAGGCGCTCCTTTTTTTCCGGATGGTCACTCGCCCCGTGCAAGAGACAAATGGGATGATAAATCAGGCAGGTTCTTGTCATGCTTGATGGATTGTGACGCCATTCGCAAAAACGGTTTTCCCTGGTTATTTGTATCGTAATTTGATTTGATTAACCAGATTAGCGCCGCCTAAATCTTGTTAAAAATTATTCGACAAAAGAAATTTAATGCCAAAGGCATTTTTTCAGGCCTGGATATAGTGAGGGGCTATTCTCCAGGATGACGCCGGTTCGATTGTTTAGCTCCTTCAGGCTTCTTGCCGTCTCGGCTAAGAATAGTCTTTAAATAGGTAGTGACAAATGCAGTTTAGGGCCTTGTAAAGCTCTTTGGTCGATTGCAACTCTAGATAGAGGAAGAACAGCACCAAGCTGCTAGTAGAGGACCAAAAAAGATATAATAGGGAAATACTCTATCACTACCCTATATCCCTTATGGGATTTTGAGGAGGGTGACGTAGCTATATACATGTCTGAGAGACGCCAGGCGGCAGTGGCATCGCAGGAAATCTCGTGCCACAGTATGTAGCAGGGCGATCGAAGACTTTATTCAGGCAATAGTTTTAAGAATAATCAGACTGTATGCTGCTGAAAGTGATCGTGAAGAGTGAATAGGAGGTTAAAAAATGAAAAAATTGGCTGCAATTACGCTTACATCGATGATGCTGTTACTAGCAACAGCGATGGTAGTCGGCGCGGTCGAGAATGTGGAGGTACGCGGTCAAGTCGCTACCGCAGATTCCACATGGAATTCTCAGAACTTCGCCGGATTCTATTACGATATTAAGGATGACATCGGAACCGAGACACTCAGCACCACTTTAACCGATAAGAAGCTGAGCGGCGACTCGCCCTATGGTGTCAAGTATGAGACCACGGCTCAGTCCAAGGAGTTCAAGTTCGAAGATTGGGGCGCATTCAATGTCATGGGCTTCCTGGCTGACAGGTACTTCGCAGGCTATGTCTCTAACGAGAACGCCGAGAAGAACCTCCTGTTCAAAGAGTCCACTGATGAGAATTCCCTGTCCAGCGAGCAGCTCCAGAAGATCCTTATTGATGACGATACCGAGAAGACAGTCACCTCCGGCACACCCATGAAGATGGAAGAAGGCTACGAGCTGGCTATCAAATCCATTGATATCGACGGCAACAAGGTCTATCTCGAGCTCTCCAAGGATGGCTCCGTTGTAGACAGCAAGGTCATATCCCCGTCCAAGACCGACGCCAACATGGCCGACAAGACTTACTACTACAAGAACCCCGCTGTAGGCGATCAGAAGAAGCTGGTAACAATCGCAGCTCACTTCAAGAACGCCTTCCGTGGCGCTGATCAGAATCTGGCCACCGTTGACGGCATCTGGCAGATCTCTGGTGAGGCAACTGATGTCAAGGCCGACACCCAGTACGATAAGATGACCATCACCTCCGTGGATGCAAACGCTGGAACCATCACCATGGAGAACAAGGACAACGCCATAACTCTCAGCAAGAACAAGGATACCGCCTTGATGAGCGGCATAAGCATCAAGACCGCCGACAACGAAACACTGAGATACTACATTTACAAGGAATATACTGAGCCCGGAACTTATGAGCTTCGTGGCGCAGTCGCTACCGCAGACAACACATGGAATCCACAGAACTTCGCCGGATTCTACTACGATATTAAGGATGACATCGGAACCGAGACACTCAGCACCACTTTAACAGATAAGAAGCTGAGCGGCGACTCACCCTACGGTGTCAAGTATATGACCACGGCTCAGTCCAAGGAGTTCAAGTTCGAGGATTGGGGCGCATTCAACGTCATGGGCTTCCTGGCTGACAGGTACTTCGCAGGCTATGTCTCTAACGAGAACGCCGAGAAGAACCTCCTGTTCAAAGAGTCCACCGATGAGAATTCCCTGTCCAGCGAGCAGCTCCAGAAGATCCTTATTGATGACGATAGCGAGAAGACAGTCACCTCCGGCACACCCATGAAGTTGGAAGAAGGCTACGAGCTGGCTATCAAGTCCATTGATATCGACGGCAACAAGGTCTATCTCGAGCTCTCTAAGGATGGCTCCGTTGTAGACAGCAAGGTCATATCCCCGTCCAAGACCGACGCCAACATGGCCGACAAGACTTACTACTACAAGAATCCCGTTGTAGGCGATCAGAAGAAGCTGGTAACAATCGCAGCTCACTTCAAGAACGCCTTCCGCGGCGCTGACCAGAACCTGGCTACCGTCGATGGCATCTGGCAGATATCCGGTGAGGCAACTGAGGTCAAGGCCGATACCCAGTACGATAAGATGACCATCACCGGTGTGGATGCAAACGCCGGAACCGTCACCATGGAGAACAAGGACAACGCCATAACTCTCAGCAAGAACAAGGATACCGCCTTGATGAGCGGCATAAGCATCAAGACCGCCGACAACGACACCCTCAGGTACTACATATACAAGGCAGTAACCATCGAGGGCACTACACCAACAGCAACTGAGAACGTTGCTTCCGCCACTGTCGCTGAGTCTGCCGCCAAGGAGAACTTGACCGCAGCCACCGAGGCAGTAGTTGTTGCCGAGGCAAACACCACCAAGGCAGAGGCAGTTGTTTCCGAGGAAAAGAAGACCGAAGAAGCAGCACCCGCAGCCGAGAACAAGACCGCTGAGCCCGTCAAGGAGCAGCCCGGATTCGAGAGCATTCTCGCCATAACCGGCCTCCTGGCAGTTGCCTTCCTGGTACTTGGCAGAAAAGAGTAAGATCAAATAAATAGCTGGAGGGCCTAGGCTCTCCAGAACTATCCCTTTTTCAGTCAGTCTTTTAAACCCTGGTTCATTGATTCTCTGTATTTTATCCTGGTTTCTGGCTAAATTCCCACCAAAAACGATATATAGGCTTTTGCGAATCGAGACTACTCGATCATCCAGGTAGAATAGAGGATGATGATCCCGAAATAGGTAGGAGGTCTTACAGTAATGAAGATAGTGTCGATTATGCTTGTAGCGCTGATGATGTTGCTCACAGCGGCTATAGTTGTAAATGCGGAAGAGACCGCTGCCAAAGATAATGTAGAATCTGAGGCCAAAGCTACTGCCGAGAATGTAACATCTGAAGCCAAAGCTACTGCTGAGAATGTAGAATCTGAGGCCAAAGCTACTGCTGAGAATGTAGAATCTAAGGCCAAAGCTACTGCCGAGAATGTAGAATCTGAGGCCAAAACTACTGCCGAGAATGTAGAAGCCAAGGCCAAAGCTGTTGCAGGAAATGCGACCGAGCCCGCCAAGGAGCAGCCTGGATTTGAGAGCATCTTTGCCATAGCCGGCCTCCTGGCAGTCGCAAGCCTGGTGCTGAGCAAGAGAGAGTAATAGGGCATTTTGCCCCTAACGTCATTTTTTAAGATTGTTTTGAGTATTTTACACGATCATTATACATATTATGAGCACCATGGATAATATTAATGGCTTCAGAGACGATTAGAGAAGCCCTCTTCTGGAAAAAGCGAGACGGCGAGGTAGAGTGCAGTCTCTGCCACCAGCAATGCCGTATCCGGCCCGGTAAGAGGGGAATATGCGGGGTGCGGGAAAACCGGAATGGAAAGCTGATGAGCCTGGTATATGGAAGCCTGGTGGCTGCCAATGCCGACCCCATTGAGAAGAAGCCCTTCTTTCATTTCCTGCCGGGCAGCCTCACCTATTCCATAGCTACCGTAGGCTGCAACTTTCGCTGCCTGCACTGCCAGAATGCAGACATATCTCAACTGCCCAGGGAAACCGGCCTGATACCTGGAGAATTCGTTGCCCCAAAGAGCGTGGTTGCCAAGGCTTGTGCTCTCGGCTGCCAGTCCATAGCCTACACTTATTCCGAGCCCACCATCTTCTTCGAGTATGCCTTTGATGTAGCAGAATTGGCTCACGAGGCCGGCCTGAAGAACGTCTTCGTCAGCAACGGCTACATGGGCGAAGAGGCAGCGCAAAAGATCATTCCCCTGATGGACGGCATAAACATCGATCTGAAGGGTGATGATCAATTCTACCGCAAGGTCTGTGGAGCAAAGCTTGCGCCTGTCGAGCACAACATTGAGCTGTTCTGGAAGAGAGGTGTCTTTGTTGAGGTTACAACCCTCCTCATTCCCGGCTACAACGACTCCGAAGCAGTGCTGGCGGATCTTGCCACGTTTTTGGCCGGCGTGAGCCCGGATATGCCCTGGCACATCTCCGCCTTCTATCCCATGTATAAGATGAAAGAGGTTCCAAGAGCAGGGATGGAGTCGCTTCGCCGGGGCCTGGAAGCAGGCCGCAAGGCGGGCTTGAAGTACGTTTACGCCGGCAACATTCCCGGCGAGAGCGAGAATACCCTCTGCCCGGTTTGCAAAGAGGTCCTCATCGAGCGGCTGGGATATCAGATCCTGAGAAATTCCGTGATCGATGGACATTGCTGCCAATGCAACGCAAAGCTTGCCGGGGTTTGGAAGTGATTGTGCATAGGCTCTAATTAAGGTAATTTAGCGTCTCTGCGACCTCTGCGTCTCTGCGGTTAATAATCGTAGCTGAATAATCAAACCCTGGGCGTTACGGGAATTAACCGCAGAGTCGCAGAGCACGCAGAGGACGAACGGAGACGACTATTAGCCCGGATTTTGGATCATTCTATAAGAACTCTTAAGTATCCGGCAGTGGTGCCTTCGTCTTATATGCCATTTTGCTCTGTAGAAGATGCGATTTCAGATATCCAATCGGGCCGCTTCATCATAGTGTTGGACGATGAGAATCGAGAGAACGAAGGCGACCTGATGATGGCCGCGGAAAAGGTGACGCCTGATGCCATCAATTTCATGGCTCGCTTTGCCCGCGGCCTGATTTGCATGCCCATGACGGCGGAACGGCTACGAGAACTGGCTCTCCAGCTCATGACTGCCCAAAATACGGAGTCCATGGGCACGGCATTTACGGTATCCGTGGATGCCAGGGCCAATACCACCACCGGCATCTCCGCTTTTGATCGAGCCACGACGGTGCAGACCCTCATTGACCCGAAAACGAAGCGAAGCGATATTGTCACTCCCGGCCATCTCTTTCCCTTGCAGGCCAAAGAGGGAGGCGTCTTGCGACGCACCGGCCACACCGAGGCCTGCGTGGACCTGGCCCGGCTGGCAGGCCTAAATCCAGCGGGCGTCATCTGTGAGATCATGAATGATGACGGCAGCATGGCCAGGCTGCCCGAGCTGGAGGTCTTCGCAGAACAAAACGGCCTTAGAATGGTGACCATCGAGAGCCTCATCAGCTACCGCATGCAGCGCGAGAAGCTTATCCGCAAGGTCTCGGATGTGAGCATGCCTACCGTTTACGGATACTTCAGGGCTATTGGCTATGAGTCCATCTTGGACGGACAGTGTCACGTCGCCTTCGTGTCCGGCGACCCCAAAGCACCCGACGCCCTGGTTCGGGTGCATTCAGAGTGCCTCACCGGCGATGTCTTCTCCTCCCAACGTTGCGATTGCGGCGAGCAGCTTCGCAAAGCTCTGCACCTCATCAGCGAGAACGGAAATGGAGTACTGCTTTACATGCGCCAGGAAGGCAGAGGCATTGGTCTGGCCAATAAGCTACGCGCCTATGCCCTGCAGGACGAGGGCTCAGATACGGTTGAGGCCAATAACGAACTGGGCTACCCGGCCGACCTAAGGGATTACGGCATTGGCGCCCAGATTTTGGTTGATCTGGGCATCAAGGAGATTCGTCTCCTGACCAACAATCCCCGCAAAGTGATTGGCCTGGAGGGCTACGGCCTGAAGATAGTAGAGCGCGTCCCCCTGGAAACCGAGCCTAATAATATTAATAGAAGATATTTGGAGACGAAGAGGGACAAAATGCACCATATCCTCCTCCAAAATGACGCGCCCTGATCAAGCCAATGCTTACATATATGCATCCTGAATTATCACCACCTCCGCTGAATTTTTGGCAGCGGCGTACTCCTGCAAAGGCGCACGGTTTAGCTCTAAAAAGACATGCCCCCAGTTGAATTTGGAGAGTATCAATTCTGCCTGCTCTCTCTCACCTAATATTATCAGCCCCGCCGCCAGTGCCTCTACCGTGGAGAGCTTGAAAGGCTTTCCATAGTTTACAGGATTAGCGGCCACCAGGAATGGCAGGGCCCTCTCCCTCAGCGTAAGCCGCATGAAGACCTCCTCGGCATGGGCCCAACTGCAGTCCAGGGCAGCCAGTCCCCTTGCCCCTTTGTCCTCAGGGGAGAGTGCCTTTTGTGAAAAGGGACTCAAAACCAGGAAAGGCAGGAGCTGGTTTATATGATGGGTCAGGCGAACCAGATCGAAGCGGGCCAGCTTTTTTCCCGTGCATTTCTTGGGGTTGCACTGATTTGCATGATAGATCACAAGTTCCATATTGCTATTGGTCTACCGATAATCCTATTAACATTGTGTTCAACTGCTCTAGCAGCCAAAAGGCGGGAGCATTCTGATGAGCGAGGTCTCCAAGGAGTACAACTTTAGTTCGGTGGAAGAGAAATGGGTGCAGAGTTGGGACAGTTCTATCTATCACTTCGATTGGGAATCGAAAAAACCGCAATATATCATTGACACTCCGCCGCCCTACCCTACGGGAGACTTCCATATCGGAAACGCTCTTAACTGGTGTTACATCGACTACGTGGCACGCTACAAGCGCATGCAAGGCTTTAATGTCATGTTCCCGCAAGGCTGGGACTGCCACGGTCTTCCCACCGAAGTAAAGGTAGAGCAGCTAAACCATATCACCAAGAACCAGGTTCCTAGGGAAGAGTTTCGCCGGCTGTGCGAGAAGCTGACTTTCGAAGCCATCGAGCGTTTTCATCTGTCCATGGGACGCCTCGGACTATCCATAGACTGGTCCAATGAGTACGTGACCATGAAGCCGGAGTACTATGTCAAGACGCAAACCTCCTTCGTGCGCATGTACCAGAACGGCCAGATCTACCGGGCGAACCATCCCGTTAACTGGTGTCCCCGCTGCGGCACAGCCATTGCCTTTGCTGAAGTGGAATACGATTCACGAACTACAACTTTAAATTACATGCGTTTTTCTGCACAGGACGGCGAGATGCAGATCGCTACCTCCCGGCCCGAGCTTCTGCCTGCCTGCGTGGCCGTCGCTGTGAATCCCGATGATGAGCGTTACCGCCCATATGTCGGCAAGACGGTTAAGGTTCCCATATTCGACTACGAAGTTCCCGTGCTGGCTGATCCCGTGGTGGATACCAGCTTTGGCACGGGTATCGTCATGATCTGCACTTTCGGTGATAGGCAGGACGTGAGATGGTGGATGGAGCACCATCTGCCCTTGCGCCAGGCTATAGATCGCGAAGGATTGCTGACGGCATTGGCCGGGCCTTATGCGCGTCTGTCAGTAGCAGAGGCCAAGAATAAGATCACCCAGGATATGGTGGAAAAGGGGATTATCTTCAAGCAGGAGCCTCTGGAGCAGAATGTGGGCCTCTGCTGGCGCTGCAAAACCCCCATCGAGATTTTATCAGAGCTGCAGTGGTTTGTCAAAATCAATTCCGAGGAGATCAAGAAAACAGCAGAAGAGATCGATTGGGTGCCGCCTCATATGCAGGTGCGGCTCAAGAACTGGGCCGACTCTGTGGAATGGGACTGGTGCATCTCCCGGCAGAGGATCTTTGCCACGCCCATACCCGTCTGGTACTGCCGCCAATGCCTGGAGGCGAAAGTTGCCAGGGAAGAGTGGCTTCCGCTCGATCCCAATCAGACCCATCCGCCCGAGAAATGCCAATGCGGCAGTGACGATTTCATCCCGGAGCAGGATGTCCTGGACACCTGGATGGACAGCTCCATCTCCCCCCTGGCGGTAGCCGGCTGGCCGGATAGAAAGGGAAAGGATCTGCGCATGCCGACGCAGCTAAGACCGCAGGGGCATGACATCATCCGCACCTGGGCTTTTTACACCATTTTGCGCACGAAATCCCTGGAGGGCGTCAAGCCCTGGGATACCATTCTCGTCAACGGCATGGCTCTGGGTGAGGACGGGCACAAGATGTCCAAGTCCTTAAACAACTTCATACGTCCCGAGGAGGTCTTCCTGACCAATGGCGCCGATGCGCTTCGCCAGTGGGGGGCCATGGGCGGCTCCCCCGGCAACGACATCATGTTCCAGTGGAAGGAGATCACTGCCGCCAGTCGCTTCCAGCAGAAGCTCTGGTCGATCTATCGCTTCTCGCTGCCTCTTATTGCCAAAGTTGATGCCGTTCCCGGTCAAGTAGATCGCTGGCTCCTGGGGGAGCTGGATTCGCTCATCATGAAGGCCACAGTTGCGATGGACGCCTACCAGTTTGATGAGACCATGAAGGCCATTCGCGGCTTTGCCTGGGAGGTTCTGGCCGACAACTACATCGAGCTGGTCAAGGCCCGGCTCTACGGTCCGGACGGGCCGGAGAAGAGAGCCGCCCAAAATACCCTTTACACGGCCCTAGAGACGCTCTCCAAGCTCATGGCGCCCTTTACACCTTTCATCTCCGAGGAGATTCACCACACCCTAACGGGAGAAAGCGTGCATGTGCAGAGCTGGCCGCAGCCCTCCGGCACGCCGGTCGATCCGGCAGGATTGGCCATAAAAGAAATTGCCGGCGCGCTGCGCCGCTACAAGGCGGAGAAAGGCATGGCCCTCAATTCGGCTCTTTTGGGGATAGTAGTATACTCCGATCTGGCCCTGGAGACCATTGATCTCGTGGGCGTGGCCAACTCTCAAGTAGAGAGCAGGACCGGCAAGGCCGAGATCGAGATGAAGCCCATCGCCGTCAAGCCGCAGATGAAGATAATAGGCCCCAGGTTCAAGGACAAGAGCGGCAAGATCATAAATGCCCTGGGCGGCATGGATCCTGCCCTGGTTGCCAGCCAAAAGGCCAATGGATCAATTGCCGTCCCAGTGGATGGTGAGATCATAGTGGTCCCTGCCGAGGCCGCCGAGATCATCGTGGAGAATCTTTCCGCAGGTGAGGCCGTAGATATACTGCGCCTGGAAAATGCCACGGTGCTGGTTCGAAGATGATCGAGGTCGAGGTTAAGGCCCGTGCCCCAGAGGACCTGGCGGAAAGGATCGCCGCCCTGGGGGCCACTCTTTTGGCGGTGGAAAACCACCACGACCTTTATTTCAACTCCCCCCAGCGCGACTTCAAAGAGAGCGATGAGGCTCTTCGTATCCGCATCAAGGAAGAGGGAGCGCGTCTGACTTACAAGGGGCCCAAGCTTGACCAAACCACCAAGTCGCGCCTGGAAAGGACGGTGAAAATCGATGATCCTTTGCAGATGGAGCAGATCCTCTCTTCCTTAGGGTTTGTGCTCTCCGCCCAGGTGAGAAAGCAGAGGCGCAAGTATTCCTATGAGGGTGTCGTTCTGGCCTTAGACGATGTGGAGGGGCTGGGCCGCTTTGTGGAAGTGGAGGCGAAGGGCAAAGGCGACTATGAGGAACAAAAGCAGAAGGTTTTATCCATATTAAGCCGACTGGGCCTGCACGAGTCGATTCGTAGCTCCTACCTGGAGCTTCTGGAAGAGAAAAAAATGAAAGAAAACAATGTTGATCATGAAGGGAAAAGGCAGGAGCCTTGAGCGACGGGAGAGAGATGTCCGAGAGTTCAAGAATACCGGTTCTGATCATGCTGCTCTTCATAATGGTCGTGCAGCTTCTGGCTCTGGCCATCACCCCGGCCATCTCTGCCAGCGACTACCGGGTCTTTGAGGATCCCACATCGGCTACTAATCCCGTTGTCTATATGCTTCTCATCCTGGCCTTCACGGCTCTTCTTCTCCTGGCCATAAAAAAGAAGAAGAACTGGATTGTCAGCGGATTTATACAAATATCCATTGCCACGAGCATCTATTATCTGATGGCAGCTTTCCTGCCGCCTCTGCCAGCAATGCTGCCTACGGCTGCGGTACTCCTTCTGCTTCGCTACTATCCGGAGTGGTATGTCATCGATGCCTTCGGCATTGTCGTGTGCGCCGGCATCAGTTCCTTATTCGGAGTGAGCATGACCATTCTTCCCACTCTCCTGCTATTAATCATCCTGGCAGTCTACGATGCCCTTTCCGTCTACAAGACCCGCCATATGGTATCTTTGGCGGAGGGCGTGATAAAGATAAAAGCCCCTCTGCTCTTTGTGGTGCCGAGGAGCCGCGGCTACAGCTTCAGGAAGGATCCGGCCCCGGCCTCAACTCCAGATCGCGGGGAAGCTGGCGGAAATCTGGTGTTCGGCAATCCAGCGGACCCGACGAGCGGCAGTCAGGCGAACCCGGCGAGCAGCAAGAGGGGCGCCTTTTTCCTGGGCCTGGGGGATGCCGTCATACCTACCATTCTGGTCATATCAGCTTACACCTCGCTTCCTGCCGGAGGCTTTTTGGGCGTAAATTTTCCGGCGATAGGAGCCATGCTGGGCACCTATCTGGGCTTCCTGGCTTTGATGACCACATCGCGGGATCGACCCCAGGCGGGACTGCCCTTCCTCAATTCCGGAGTGATTTTAGGCTTTTTAGCGGGCTGCGCACTGGCGGGAATAAGGCCTTTCTAGCAATCAGTTGCGTCTAAGGCTTTTTATTTCTTGGACTCTCTGCCCACCAGCAGATCTTTGTCCGACTTAGATACTAGATCGTTGAGAAATTCATCCAATGGCCCAAGTCTATCCTTTATAACTTTATGATATTCCTCGCGAATAATGCCTGCACTATATCTCAGTCTATTTCCCAAATCTGCATTCTGATATGCATCTTTTTTGTCCGAAAAGAATAAAATATCGTCTTGTGTTTCGTTAAGAAGCTTTTCAAAAAGCTTTTCCGTATCCGCCTTGAGCTGGTTTAGTGTTTCTTCAAATAGATCCCTCACGTGAGGTTGGTACCCATAGAGATCAACATACGCAGTCTCAATATCCTCCACTAAAATTTTCTTTAGTATCTCTATTCTCTCTTCATTCAAACGCTTCCATAGGAAATCCCTAGCCACAAGTATGTCATAGTCCTTTGACAGAATCTCTGTAGTTTCCACAAAAAGAGGTTGAATCTCCTCAAAGAGCGATAAGGTAATTTCCTTCCAGCGATCGAGCTTGGCTATTGTCCTTCCTGCTGCGTTTCTCAAAATATCCGCCTGCTCTTTGCGGCGCAAGTCTCTGTCTTTGGAAAATGAGTACATGAGCGAAAATAAGGAGATGAGTATTGAAACACTAGTTAAGATATCTCCCATTGAAATTTTAAGATCAATCTCATTTAGCATTTTGTGTCCCCATCTATTAATCAGATTTATTTCCTAATAAGGATTGCTATTACAATTAATATTATAATATACTATTAAATGTTGTTCCAAGATTATTGCATGTATGACCGCCGAGCGACAAAATTATTAGTGTGTACTGGCTTGATAGTTACTCGAATATATGGGGTGGTACTGATTCCAAGATCCGCTAAAATAGTGTGCAGCAATTGCGGCTTTATCAACGAATTAGATCTTGATGACCTCTTTGTGTTGAAAGCTCCCAAGATCATCAAGATTCTGTGCAAAAATTGTGGAGTGATAAATGGACTTGAGTTCGATAGGGTAAAAGATTTGGATAATAAAAATAATAAAGAAAAATCATTCCTAAAATGCATTCCTTATTCCGGCTCACATAAAAATTGGCCAGTTGGTTATTGTGTAACTGCAGGCCATAAGCTTTACACCCCACAATGTGGTGGGTCCCCGTTAACGAGAGATGACTATATCAAGGAATACGGAATCGACCCTGAAGTAGCTCTTCAAAAATTGGATAAATAAAGAATATAGATATTCAGTATGCTACGGAAATACATAGAATATATATATTTCCATTAACATTTCGCTTTTGAGTTTTTGTATTTGAAACCGACAGCTTTTTTGCCCTGCCCGGCTTCTTGGACTAATGAGGAATGGAAAATGGCTGACGAGGACCTGGGCGCATTAGAACACTACGTCCCCTTTTGTCCCAAATGCGGCAACGAGTGCGAGCAAAAGGATCTCCGGCGGGCACTGGATGCAGATAGCTGGAAGAAGATCGTAATTGAGACCATCTTCTACTGCAAGAGATGTGATAACTACTGGAGCGATGGCCTGGTGGAGAAGGGCTACAAATAAACCGTCCATAGACTCCACCCTCTATCCATCCCCAGGGTCCATACAAATATCATGATATATCTTTATTACAGCGAAAAATTCCAGGCTTATAACTTCGGCCCGGAGCATCCCTTCAATCCAGCTCGCTTGATGCTATCTTACAAGCTCATGGAGGAAGAGGGCCTGATTGACGACCTCACCAGCAAGGTCGAGCCCAAGCCTGCAGAGGTTGCGGATTTACAGCGCGTGCATACTCCGGAGTACATCGCATCAGTGAAGGCGGAAGTGCCTGATTTGGCCTTTGGCCTGGGCAGCGATGATACCCCGGTCTTTCCCGGCATTTACGAGGCATCGCGGCTCTTGGCGGGCGGGAGCATCGATGCAGCGCGGCGCATAATTGCCGAGGACTGCAGCGCCTTTAATATCGGCGGTGGCCTGCATCATGCCATGCCCAGCCAGGCGGCGGGCTTTTGCGTCTTCGACGATCCGGCGCTGGCTATAAGCGTTCTGAAAGAGCGCTTCAAGCGAGTTCTTTACATCGATATCGATGGCCACCATGGAGACGGGGTGCAGCAGATATTTTATGAGGACCCCCGTGTGCTCACCGTCTCCCTGCACGAGTCGGGATTGTACCTCTTTCCCGGCACCGGCTTTATCGATGAGATCGGCTCAGGCCTGGGGTTGGGCTACAGCGTGAACATACCCATGCCCATGTACGCCGGAGATGAGGAATACCGGCACGCCTTTGAGGAGATCGTCCCCCGGATCTTTGAATGGTTTGAGCCGCAGGCGGTGGTGGCACAATTCGGCGTGGACACTCACTACTCCGATCCGCTTACTACTCTGAATATGACCCTGGCCGGGTATACCTACCTGGTGCGCCGCGTCATCGAGCTGACGCAGCAGCATGCCAGCGGCAGGCTGCTGGCATTGGGCGGGGGCGGCTACAACATGGAGGTGGTGCCCGTGGCCTTTTCCAGCGTGCTTCACCTCATGAGGGGCGAGCCGCCGGCAGAATATTTGCCGCCTTGCTGGGTGGAGTTTTTCATGAACCTGGTGGAAAGAGAGCCGCTGTCGCTGCCCGACATTGAGATTAAGGTGGGGACGGGGACCAAGAAGAGGATCACGGCAGAGCTGGACATGACACTGAAAGGGCTGAAGGAAAAGGTAAACGAGATTCATAAGGTTTTTTAGGGCTTCAAAACGGGTTTTTTTAGGCTGCACGGCTTCGAGAACGGCTGTTCGCAGGGGATCGACGAGATTTGCCCCCCCCAGCTATTCCTTCCGCCTCACCTTCTGCCTGACAACCTTGAAGAATGCCGCCAAAGCGGAGATGAAGTATTCCAGCCAGGTGGTAAGATCGGCCTCATGTTTGCCGAAAGATATATCGGCGTTACAATCTTTGCAAGATATTCATGCCTGCAATTAAGCGCGTGGCTGTGACCGAGCCGGTTTGGGCCGAGCTATCCGATCTTCGGAGGCCGGGAGAGACCTATAGCCAGCTCCTGGCAGAAATGATTGAAAGAGAGAGGAAGGTTCGCTTGGTTGAACACCTAAAGCAGATTGCCAATGAAGGTGATTTTGTGGAGTTGCCCACTTGAGCTTCATAGTGGTGATCGATAGAATTGCTCTGGCAGAAAGAAAGCGTCACTGCCGGAGGACAAGGGCTTCAACTCCCCCACCTTGCCGGGCACCGAAGACCTCCGCCAGTACCTCCTTGGCCGTCTCCAGGCTCCCGAACCCTGGCGCTGACCGCCCGCCTCTGGCTTCGCAGAGCTTCGCCCACTCCAGCTCTCCTTTCGCAGCGTCCCAGGTACACGCTGCGCGCCCCGTCCCTCTCTCGCGCGGAGGCTTGCGGGTGGGGGCGAGCCCGTGGCCCGCGCGAGTGCGGGCGTGCAGGCACGCGTGACCGCCGCCCAGAATTGTCCAGTATAGCCCTTCTGCCAAGTTGTCCTCGCTGAAAGTGCCGTGCCACTTGAGCCAAGTAATCGAGTCCTCTGTGAGTTCTCCGCGCGCTCTGCGCCTCTGTGGTTAGATTCCCTAGCTTCTGGTTCAAATTATCGCTAACATCTACAAACGAACCACAGAGGCGCAGAGACACAGAGACAACAGAACCGGCAGGAAATGGTTGGTTCTCGATTTTCCTCGTTTTTGCAGCGAAGGATGGTGCTTCATTCAGAATACCGACTACAAATATTCTTGCGGCAGAGTGTCATGCGCGATTCTAGGTCCTCTCGACAACGCTGAAGTTATATGCGAATATAATTTTAGATATATCAAAAAATATTGAATTAAATCACCTGCCTCATTGGTTTGAGTCGTTCATCTTGAACGTCAAGTACGGTGAGAACACCAGAGTGCTCTCATTGGTCGCGTTATCCATGGGCCCGGACTTGAGGAAGCGCTTCACCTTCAGGCTCTTTTCAGTGAGGTCCAGGATGACATTGTAGAGCGTGGTCATGGGAAGCGGTCTGAGTGCTCCCTGGAATTCAAGAATTGAGTTGACCGCAACTGATGAGATCGCGTTGGCCGCATCCTCCTCTGAGAACTTGCCCCGATGGCTGCTGGTAAAGTTATAAAGCGTCCTGTAGCGATTGAATGTATCATATGGGTGGTTATACGGGATCATGGTTTCTTCAATCGGCAAATCTTGGGGAGCAACCTTGGAGTATATGAACATAGGATGGTTGGTCATGATACTGGGCTGGCTGATATTGCCGTCTGTGAAGTAGAGGTTGCCGTCATCTTTGTTCCACTCCACGATGGTGGATCTTCCTGTGCTGTCATATACCATGTAGTGGATTCCTCCTATCGATAGATACACTTTATTGGCCAGGAAGGCTATCTTTGCCTCTTCTACGTTGCGGCATGTCTCAAGAACGAGCCTTCCCATTTGCATGCTAAGGATACCGCTATTTCGGTTTCCTGCAAATGATGTATTAGCCACCGGCTCTAGACTGGGATCTTGAAGAATATTTATGCCCAATCCTTCTGAGTTTAGGCCGTCAAGTACTGAGCTGACCTCATGGGCACCTATGACCATGGTTGCATATCCACTGTCTGGATAAATCTCCATCAGGAATAGACGCGAAAATAGCCGATTTCCACTCATGTTCTCTGTCTTATTTAAATAGACTGCGAGGGGCACTCTGAAGAAGTCCTGGCTCTTAACGGATAAGGCATGGCCGTTCTCAGTTACATCCGGAGGGAAATAAACCTGTGAGCAGGCCAGAGATCCGGTATCATAGGGCAGGACGGTTGTGTCAAAAGTGCTATTTTCCGGCGTTAGTCCATAGCTCAGGGCCACGCCCTTCATCCTCTCTCGCATTATGGGATAGTTTCGGGCCATGTATTCCTGGCGAGCTGTGCCATATACCGGATCGGCATACTTCTTTAGGGACGTCAGACCATAATCCTTCTGGGCGATCTCTCCAAGGGCCATGCCTATCTGAGTGTTGTTTCCTTTTAGGATGATATGCCTCCACTCCATCTCGGTCCCGTTCTCCATGGGGATCAGGATCTCATCCTTAACAATAGCAGGATTTTTGGATAGGGCCGCACCAGGTACAGGATCGTTTGCCTGTGGCATCTCAGCAAGAGAGATGATAGAAATAAGCGCCAGGACAATAATCGACCCTACAGACAATAGTCTTGTAGACATCAATAGAATGGTGGCGGCTAACTATTTAAAGATTTTATTTAGGGCGTTGATTACAATCTCTTTAGATTGGAGCGCCTAAATGCAGCCGGACAGAAGGTCAACAGGATAAGGTCCTGGATAGAGGGACTACTCGACGATCTCTAGAGAGTTAGGAGATGACCTGCATCTCTGGCCCTTCCAGCCGAGCTCAACCTTCCAGTTGTCGTATTTTAATGAGATTTTTATCTTTGCCCGGTATAAAGTTACTTTTCCCTTATCGTCCAAGCTGACGTCTAACTCCGTAACTTCGCCAATTCTTAGGTTCCAAAGGGATTCAGACGCTGTGTCGATTGCATTTCTAGCTGCATCCTCCCAACTGGTTGGAGACGATCCAACTAGCTCTAGAACTGGATAAATGCTCTCTTGCCTCCATTGCTATATAATTTTCTAAGTTTATGTACTTTGCCTAACAGTTATTTATGAATCTTCCAACAGATGTATCAATCAGAACTATTAATTACATAGTGATAATCATGAACAATGACATCATCGACGGCATGCGAACGGAAGAAGAGTTGCAGAAAGCCTTGCAAGCCGCGCAAGCTCGTAACGCCCAGTACGAGCAGGCAGTCTCGATGATATCCGACATCGTCTGGCGTTATGATGTCAATACTAAAGGAGAGCAGGTTGGCTCCTACATCTCGCCGGTTGCAGACAGGATGCTGGGGCTGCCTGCCGGCACCATCGGAGATAGCTTCGAAAAATACTTTTCCTATGTCCATCCTGATGACTTGCCAGTCGTGCAGAAGATGCTCTCCGAAGGGATACTAACTCGTGGGACGGACAAAACCGCAGAATACCGCATGTTAAAGGCTGACGGCACTACGTTTTGGGTTCTCTCCAAAGGTTCGGCTTATGGCCGATTCAGCGTCTATGGCACCACAAGCGACATCACCGAGCGCATGCGGGCAGAAAAAGAGGTACAGGCCCTCAAAACACAGATGGAATTTATCCTCGGCGCAACCAAAACTTGTCTAGATATAATCGACGCAAAATTCAATATCCACTACATCGACCCTGAGCGGAAAAAGGTCTACGGTGATTATGCCGGTCGCAAGTGCTACCAGTATTTCATGGATCGCAATACTCCTTGCCCAGACTGTGGTGTGATGAAAGCGCTCCAGACCAAGTCCATCATCGTCACCGAAGAAGTGCTGCTAAAGGAAAATTCCCGTCCGATACAGGTTACTACGATACCATTCCAAAATGATGCGGGAGAATGGCTTGTGGCCGAGGTAAATGTGGACATAGCCGAGCGTAAGCAGGCGGAGGAATCACTGCGTGCCGCGTTTCAAATCATCGAAGGGATTATTGACGCGATACCAGTAAGGGTATTCTGGAAGGATAGAGATCTTGTTTACCTGGGCTGTAACGCGATATTTGCGCATGATGCGGGCTATGCCGATTCGAAAGACATAATCGGCAAGGACGATTACCAGATGGGGTGGCGTGACCTGGCCGAATTATATCGCAGCGATGACCGCCAGGTCATCGAGAGCGGCTGTTCCAAGTTACTAATCGAAGAACCTCAGACGACCCCCGAAGGGAACTCCATCGTTCTTCTTACGAGCAAGATGCCTCTGCGCAGTTCTGAGGGGGAGATCATCGGCGTGCTCGGAACCTATATGGACATCACCGAGCGCAAACGGACTGAGCAAGAACTGCAACAAACCAATCAGGATCTGGAAATTGCCATTGAACGGTCCAATAAATTGGCCAAGCAGGCCAGGAAGGCCAATGATGCCAAGAGCGAATTCCTGGCCAATATGAGCCATGAGATTCGCACTCCCTTGAACGGCATTATCGGCATGACCGGACTGCTGCTGGATTTGGATTTGAATGCTGAGCAACATGAATATGCACAAATTGTCCATAGCAGCGGCGAGATGCTTCTCTCTCTCGTAAACGACATCCTGGACTTTTCTAAGATCGAGGCCCGCAAATTGGAGCTGGAAAAGCTGGACTTCGATCTGCGCTCCATGCTGAAAGATACTACAGATATCCTGGCCATCGGTGCTCATGAGAAACGGCTGGAGCTGGTCTGTCTGGTGGAGCCAAAAGTTCCGTCGCTCCTCTCTGGTGATCCGGGAAGGCTGCGCCAGATTCTAGTCAACCTGGGAACCAATGCCGTGAAGTTTACAAAGAAGGGCGAGATAGTGATCCTTGTATGCCTGGAGAGCGAAGATAAAAGAAATGTCACGCTTCGCTTCGCAGTTAGCGACACGGGCATCGGCATCCCGGCAAACCGGCAGGATATTCTCTTTTCACCTTTCACTCAGGTGGATGGCTCGACAACGCGCAAGTACGGTGGTACCGGTCTGGGGCTGGCGATCTCCCGGCAGCTCGCCGAGCTGATGGGCGGCAAGATCGGCCTGGAAAGCAAAGAGGGCATTGGCTCAACCTTCTGGTTCACAGCGATGTTTGAGAAGCAGCCAACCTGGTCTGGATCGGCAGACGAGAAGTTTGCCAAAATTGAGGGAGAGGGGCCTATGGAGCGCTCCGTCGCGAAGCCTGCCATTTCTGAAAACGGCAAGCTCAAGATACGCATCCTGGTGGTGGAGGACAACCCCGTAAACCAGAAAGTGGCCCAGGCCATGCTGAGAAAGATGGGATTCCTGGCTGATGTGGTGGCCGATGGTCAGGAGGCCATTAATGCGCTCCAGATGATTCCCTACGACCTGGTATTGATGGACTGCCAAATGCCCGAGATGGACGGTTTCGAAGCCACTCGCAGCATCCGCCAGGAAGGATCGAAGGTGCTCAACCCGCATATTCCCATCATCGCCATGACTGCCGCTACCATGCAAAGAGACCGCAAGAAGTGTATTCTGGCCGGGATGAACGATTTCATTGCCAAACCGGTCCAGCAAAGAGAACTGGCAGAAATACTCGCCCGGTGGTTGGCAATAACTATCTGTTAGATAGTCAGAGTGAAAAGTAGGTGCAGAGAAAATGTCAATAGAGGGATATTCAATCAGGAAGGCAGCAAGGCCTGAAGTTGATCTCATCACATCCTGGGCCAACTCCGAAGGATGGAATCCAGGCATTCACGATGCTGAAACATTTTACAAAGCGGATGCAAAGGGCTTCTTCGTGGGCGTACTCGATGACAAACCAGTAGCAAGTATCTCCGCAGTAGCCTACGATGCTTCCTTCGGATTCCTGGGATTTTACATAGTCCGACCCCCATTCCGAGGCCAGGGATTGGGCACAGAAATCTGGAACGCGGGGATGAAGTATCTGGAGGGCAGGAACATTGGGCTTGATAGCGTCCGCGAGCAGCAGAAGCTGTATGAGAGCAAAGGGTTTTGGCCATGCTACAAGAGCGTGCGTCACCAGGGAGTTGGGACAGGACAAAAGCGCAAAGCTGAGGGCATAAAATATCTCTCAGAGGTACCCATGGAAGATCTTCTGGCCTATGATGATCAATACTTCCCGGTGAAAAGGCACGTATTTACCAATTCATGGATTAGGCAACCAGGGGGAATGGCCTATGCAGCTCTGAATAATGACGAGCTGAGGGGTTATGGTGTCCTCAGGCAATGCCATCAGGGTTATAAAATAGGGCCGCTTTTTGCCGATGATAAGGACGTAGCTGATTCTCTGTTTTACGCTCTTTGCGGCCATGCACCACTGGGTGCGCCGGTCTTCCTGGATACACCTGAGCCAAACTCTGCCGCTTTGGAGCTGGCCAAACGTCACCATATGCATCCCGTATTCGAGACGGTGCGCATGTACACCAAGGAAGACCCCGGCCTACCTATGGAAGGAATCTTTGGTGTCACGAGCTTTGAGCTGGGATAGAATTTTCAATCACAGTTCTTCCGGAAAAGCGGCGAACTCGATCTCCACACAAGGGCGGTTTGCTTCAAAAGAGGTCTGCAAAAGCCCTCCCGAGAGGGCCAGGCTCCTTTCAAAGAACCTTTTGGACTGGCTCAAAGGATGGCAAGTGCATTCGCCTCTTCCCGTGATCTGCACCATCAACCATTCATCGTTCAAAACGATGGCGATTTCCATCTCCCTAATTCTCGCCCCTGCGAACCGCTCCAGCATATCGATCAATACATCAGCAAAGCGTTCCTGGTCCATGCGCGCGAAAGCTTTCCCGGAGCCTGGCAAAAAGGCCAAATCCATGCCTTCGAATATGTTTACGTGGGCGATGCGAGCCTTTAGTGCCAACCGGAAGTCTTCAACGCTTTCCGCCTGCATAATCGCCTCCTCTTCGAAAGGATTGTGGAGCAACTTCTCCAGGACATCCTCGATGAGCCGGTTGACGTCCACGCGGGAGACAATGTAAGGGGGACGAAAGCCGCGATAAGTCGCCGCGTAGTCACTGAGCAGTCTACCTGCCCTGTCCAAGAGAGACTGGTCGAGCACAGATTCCAGCATTCTCTTGGCGAAGAGCTTTTCCAGCCTGCCTACGACCTGTCCGGTCTTATGCACCATCTCTATGTCCAGCTTCTTTCCGGCATGAAGTTCTCTGGCAAAGGCATGGAAGTCAACAAATAGCTCGTCCATGTACTGAGTGTCCAAAAGGCAGTCCAGCTCTTTGGCCGCTGCCTCTTCCTCCAGCTCGCCCAGAACATGAGATATGTAGGCCAGCCGACCAGCGATGATGGTGAAGATCCTCTCCAGCTCGCTTATGAGATCCTGGGCATAGTCTGATATTCGCCTGGCCCAGAGGGGAGTAATCTCTACCAGGTCCTTCAAAGAGGCCGCATCTATGTACATGACTTCCAGGGTCTTATGTGCCGTCTGAGCATCGATGAGTTTGCCGTGGCCGCAGCCGCAGACGAGGATTTTTTCGTTTTCCAGGATCCACAAAATCTTACGGATGGATTGCATGAAATCCTTCTGGCTCCAGCCATAGGCCCCGGCCACGCCCGGATTGGGTGCGAAGAAAACATCGCCCACGATGAGCATCGACCCAGCTCGAATGCAGACACCGTCCGGGCTGTGCCCTGGGATGTGGTAAATCTCCAGGTGGTCCGCGTCCCCCAAAGGTACAATCTGGCTATAAAGCACCACGTCCTCGGCTATTCGCCAAGACTTTGTGACGTAATCGAAACTCCATCCCTTCATATCAAGAGAATTTCCACCTAATTTGGTTTTGTCCTGGCGGGTGAGCAGTTTGATCTCGACGGGAACTGTTGACATGGGCCGGTCCAGCAGCGCAGATAGTGTCATCTGGGGATCGTTCATCTCCAGCGCCCTGGCTCCGGTCTCCTGTACGGCCAGAAAGGCCTTAGATAATGTTTTGCCTTGCGTCAACTGGTACCAGTGGTCGATATGAACATGAGTAAGATAGACCACAACCGGACGGAGCAATTCATCTTGCAGGATTTGAATCTCTTCTTCCAGGCAATCGATCTGGCTTTCCGAACCGCCGGGATCGATGAGTGCGATCTGTCCGGGGCTGGAGAGAAGGTAAGAATTGGATGACATGATGTCGATCTTGCACAGGTAGGGATAGATGGTGACATTTCTGGTCCCTGGCACTTTTTGCGATATCATTGGCTCCACGGCAAAAGCACTCCATTGGACAAGACTACCAAATGTCAATAAATTATATTTGATAGTTTTCCTCAACGCAGTCAATGCTTAAATAAGATCAAAGTGTTAGCTATTAACGTGTTATGTTCCAGACCTGCCAGAGAGATTCCATTATCTATATTCGAAAAATGTATTGATTTTTTGCCCGATGCAATTCTGGCTATCGATATAGAGGGGAAAGTGATCACCTGGAACCCGGCAATGGAGAAGATGACCGGAGCTCGGTCCATAGATATGATCGGCAAAGGCAATTATGAATACGCTCTGCCATTTTACGGCATTAGGAGGCCGATTCTGGCCGACCTGGTGTTGATGCCTCAAGATGAGGTTGAAGGGAAATACGATACAGTACAAAGAGTTGGAAAAACCCTAACGGTTGAGATATTCATACCGACGTTTGGAACCAATGGCTCGTATCTCTGGGCCAAGGCTGCGCCTCTTTATGATTCCCAGGGAGAGATTGCGGGTGCCATTGAATCCATTCGTGATATAACAGAGCGAAAGAAAGGAGAAGAAGCTCTGCAGAAATCCGAACAAGAGAAAGAGGCCATACTCAGCAGCCTAAAAAATGTAGCTGTTGAGTACCTTGACCCAGAGATGCGCATCATCTGGGTCAATTCCGCCGTGCAAAAGTCTTTGGGACTTTCTCTGCAAGATCTGAAGGGGAAATACTGCTATAAATCAATTCAAAGGATCGATATGCCCTGTCCCGGCTGCAAAGCCGCCTTGACCCTGCAAACCGGCCATTCTCATGAGAGCGAACTGGTTACCCCGGACGGCAAGACCTGGATAACTCGCAGCAACGGCATAAAAGGAAGAGATGGACAGATGCAGGGGGTTGTCCATGTTGCCATGAACATTACGGAGCGAAAAAGAGCAGCAGAGAAGATCGCCACAATTAAGCAACGGCTGGCCGATGTCATCGACTTCTTGCCGGATGCCACATTTGCCATTGACGATCAGGGCAAAGTCCTCACCTGGAACCGGGCCATGGAGAAGATGACGGGAGCTTGTGCCGTAGATATGGTCGGCAAGGGCGACTACGAATACGCTCTGCCTTTTTATGGCATCAGAAGGCCGATCCTGGCAGACCTGGTGCTTCTCGCCGATGAAGTGATCGAGAAGAATTATCCGGGCCTGCAAAGGGATGGCAAGACTCTCACCAGCGAGCTCTTCATCCCCACTTTCGGGCCGACAGGCTCCTTCATCTGGGCCAAAGCCACGCCGCTTTACGACTCACTGGGCAATATCGTGGGCTCTATCGAGTCTATTCGAGATATCACCGATATGCGGAGAACTGAGCAGACGCTGGAGAGGTCCAAATCGGAGCTACGCATTGCATCCGATATCCAAAAGAGCTTTTTGCCAGAGCGGATCCCTCCCGTGTCAGGCTTTGATCTGGCGGCGACATTCATTCCCGCCATGGAAGTGGGCGGTGATTTTTATGACTTCATACCCGGAGATGGAAAGCTGGGAATGGTTATAGCCGACGTATCAGGAAAGAGCGTGCCTGCCGCTCTGTTCATGGCGCTTTCGCGCACCATTGTGAGAATCAACGCCACTCATCATGAAAAAGGAATCGATGTACTGGAGGATGCAAATAACATGATCACTGCGAACTCAAGGCTGGGCATGTTCGTCACCCTCTTTTACGGGGTCCTGGATCAGAATTCACGAAGCCTAATTTACGCCAATGCCGGACATCCTCCCCCGCTGCTCATGCGTAGCAGCAGCAATGCCTTTGAGAAACTGGAGGTGACAGGCATTGCTCTGGGGGCGCTTGGTGGGGCGAAATATGAAGAGCGCAGAATCGATCTCGCTTCGGGAGACATTCTTGTGCTCTACACAGACGGCGTAAATGAAGCAGAGAACGGTAACTACGAGCAGTATGGTATTGAACGGTTCTGTTCCATCGTTCGCGAATCTTGCCATCTTTGTGCCCAAGGGATACTGGACAAAATACTGGGAGACATATCTCAATTTTGTGCAGGCCAGGCTCAGTTTGATGATATTACCATGGTAGTAGTAAAAGCGGTGTGATGTGATATCAATGGATATAACCCAAACCAGCATCGATAACGTGCCCATTGTCTCCGTTTCCGGTAGAATCGACGGCACCACTTCTAAGGATCTAGAGACCATCCTGAACGAACTGATCGATCAGAACAAATCGGAGATCGTGCTCGATCTGGAGGGTGTGGTGTATATCAGCAGCGTTGGATTGCGGGTTTTGCTCGCTACGCAAAAGAAAGTCCGGCCCAAGAAGGGAGAAGTAAAGCTGGTCTCTTTGCAGCCCTTCGTGAGAGAGGTCTTCGAGATGACCGGCTTTACCAGGCTCTTCTCCATCTATCCTAACCAGGGTGAGGCTCTGAACGGCACTGAACTGTAAAACGCATTGTGATGATAGTGATGACAATGGAGAATGAGCAGGAGATCACAGTAGCGGCAACAATTGAGCAAATTCCCGTCATCTCCGACTTCATCGAAAGGTTGATGAGTTTTGCGGGTTTTGAATCGCGAAAGATTTTGGAGTTTCAACTGGCCTTAGAAGAGGCATGCACCAATGTTGCCAAGTACGCCTACCCTGGAAAAGACGGCACAATCCATATTGTTGCCAGAGTGCATGGCGATCGGTTGGTCCTGATCATCGAGGATGAAGGAATTCCCTTTGATCCCACAACTCATATCATGGCCCGATCCCAGGCCGATACAAAGGACCGTCCCGTTGGGGGTCTGGGAATACATCTCATCAGATGTTATGTGGATGGGATGTCTTTCGAGTTTCTAGATGGAAAGAATGCTCTCACCCTTGTAAAGAAGAGAGCTTAATGCAATCCCAAATCCAATTTAAAACCTTTAAATGGATCTAAGCCAAATTATGAACTATTATTCCCATTTTCTCGGAAAGGCCCGTTTTTAGATTACGTTCGTTCGCCCCTATCCTTAAATATCGTTCCGTGCTAGAATAAGTTGAAGAACGGATCGACATGAGACGTTCTCAAATGGAGTTCACAAAAATGAAGCATACAAGATTGTTGGTTGCACTGGCGGTTCTCTGCCTTCTGGTAGGTTCGGCGTATGCAGTAGCTAAATTAATGCCTGCCGCAGTGGACGAGAACAAATGCATCGGCTGTGGAGCTTGCGTTGCAGAGTGCCCCGCCGGAGCCATATCCTTAAACGACCAGGGTATGGCAGTCGTAGATAAGGAAAAGTGTACAGGATGCGGGAAATGCGCCAAGTCCTGCCCGGTTGAGGCCATAAGCACGGAATAACTTTTTTTCTGTTTTTTGGAGCTACGACATCTTTCTATCCACATTCTCAGCGGGCCTGGGCGAGCGCACGCGGGCGCGGGGGCGGCGGCAGAGATGCGATGGAATATTCCAGCTACAAAGAGTATTTGTAACTATTCAGCCCTACCCACTAAATCATTAAGAATTCAGACCGCAATCAAAGTTCTCACAGGAGAGAGTTTTGAAAAACCCGACACAAATACGACTTAAAGAATGCCTGTCAATATTTTTGATCCGTTCAGTGATAATTCAGGACGAAATCACCTTTCTGACGCCAATTTTCGCAATTTTTTTGCTTTTTTCCTCCATTTTCTCGTATTTTTTTGATAGCTCACGCTAGGCCGACTTTTTTTTGGCCAGAGTTCTTAACTGGTACAAGTTGTAAACAAATGAATTCATCATGATCTTCACTCCCGCTCTTTTCACTGTGGTTACCATGACATGGCCTGCCTTGAAGACCCTCTTCATGACTGAGAAACATCTCTCTACTCTTGATCGCTTTGCTCCGATTCTCTTATTGCGTAGTATGTCTTGAATGCTCAATCCGTGTCCTCTTGTTGCCTTTGCCATTGCAGCATCATAGCCAACACATTTGGCTCCATAGTAGCCTTTGTCACGGTAATTGGGAAGACCCTTTACACCCAGGTCTACCTGGCTATCATGCACTGAGGCGGTCGTTGTCTCTACTTTCCGTATCAATTGGTACTTTCCATCAATGCTGATGTGGCCTTTGAACCCATAGAAGGAATTGCTGCCCTTTTTCGCCCAGCTCCCTTCACTGGTAGGCATTCCATCGGATGCTTTCGCCTTCGATTTCATTTCCGCCACGTTGCCTGCCATTTCAAGAAGTTCGTGGTCGAATTACATTCTCTTCACGGGGGTTAATGTTTCTTCTTTCGCTTCCTCCTTTTTATGATTGCATCCCGGATCGGATGTTATAAAAGTGGCATCTTGAACAGTGCCTTCAATGACTGCATAGCCCATCGCATCCATCTGCCTTTGAAGTTCATCCCATATTTCCTTATCCTTCCCGCTTTCAACCAATCGCTTTCTGAATAGCCATACAGTTGAAAAATCTGGTATTACCTCTGTCGTGCCTAAGAAGACTCTAAAGGATATCCTGTCCGCCACCTCTCTTTCCAGAGCGGGATCTGATAATCCTTTCCATTGTTGAATCACCAAGAGCTTCAACATGATCACTACGTCAATATTTGGCCGGCCTCCATTTTCACCTTTATTTTTAAAAAGAGGATCTAAAATTACTCTAAACATCTCCCATTCGATCATACTTCCTATCTCTACAAGCTTGTCTCCTCGCTTCTTTACTCGCTCGTATTCCTTTAGGATGGCAAAGTCTATGAGTGTTCTCATGCAGAATATATTATAGTGTTAATAGTATATATATATCATAAATAAGTTTTTCGAAACCCTCGATTGATATCTTTAGTTAAAATTTGATGAGATTTGCTACCCCCCATTATAACGCGTATATGATTATTATTAATATTTTAAATTTTTGGTCGATTATCGCACATTATGATTCATGGAGTATCGGACGAAAAAAAGGGTTTTGACTGGGTGGCTGAATAGTTGCAAAAAAAGATCGGCTATTTTGGGATATAAAATAGCCCGACCTCGGATTTTCCAGATTTTTTCAACCCAACTAGCGTCGCCTGACCGGATAGGGCTTTCTGGGTGCTGATTTGTGCGCGCTCTCCTGTCTGGACCCTCTCGCCGTGGCCCTCCCTCGATAGGAATTGGCCGACTCGGCTGCGGCCCCCACGGCCATCTTTGCCGTTTCGGAATGGTACTGGTGCTCCATGACTGCTACTTTCGTCCGTGTCAGCCGCTCAATGCTGCGCAGGATATTGCGTTCATCTGCAGCGCAAAACGAGTATGCCTTGCCATCCGCTCCGGCACGCCCCGTGCGACCGATGCGATGGATATAGCTCTCCGGCTCGTTGGGCAGATCGAAGTTAATCACATGGGATATTTCATCAACGTCAATTCCCCTCGCGGCAATATCCGTTGCCACAAGCACCCGCAAGCGGCCTGACTTGAAATCATGCATGGCCTTGGTGCGCTGGTTTTGCGACTTGTTGCCGTGAATGGCATCGGCGTTGATCCGGCTCTTGTTGAGCGCCTCAGCGATCTTATCCGCCCGGTGCTTGGTTCGGGAGAAGATCAGGACGCGTTCCATATCTTCATCTACGATAAGCCTCTGCAATAGCGGAAACTTATTGTTCTGATCCACAAAGAAAACGCTCTGCTTGATGCACTCGAGAGTGCTGGCCTGGGGAGTGGCCTCGATGCGTACGGGATCGGTGAGAAGCTTTTCTGCAAATTCGCCGGTCTCCCGGGACATGGTGGCCGAGAAGAAAAGCGATTGATGCTTGGGCGGCAGAGCTGCGACTATCCGGCGCATATCCTTGATGAAACCCATGTCAAGCATCCGGTCTATCTCATCCAGGACGAAGAACTCTACGCCTCTTAGCATAATGTAGCCCTGATTCATCAGGTCGAGCAGCCGGCCGGGTGTGGCAACCAGGACATCAACGCCTTGAGATAGCATCTTGACCTGCGGCCCTTGACGAACCCCACCGAATACGACGGTATGCCGGAAGCGCATAAACTGGCCGTATGTGGCAAAGCTCTGGTCTATCTGTGCGGCCAGTTCTCTGGTAGGTGCGATAATCAGAGCGCGCGGAACTCCGGGGGGGGAGGGCCGGTGCTGTTCTGATATCTTTTGCAATATGGGCAGCACGAATGCTGCGGTCTTGCCTGTGCCTGTCTGGGCGATGCCCATCAGGTCTTTTCCATTCAAAAGATGGGGTATAGCCAGCGTCTGTATGGGTGTCGGTGCAGTGTATCCTTCCTTGGCCAATGCTCGGCAAAGCGGATCTATGATATTTAAATTTCCAAATGACATTCTTGCCTCTAGATAATTTTAAATTTCGATCTTCGATTTGGTTGAAGTCCTTTGATGCGGATCCGAAAAGAAACTGGTTGAGTCGTATCTGTTGTCTCTTAATACGGAGAGATACTTCAACCGGCTGCAGAGGCACTTGGGGAAGAATGCTACTTTGTTAAAACGAAATGACAATAATATTATAATCAAATCCTTTTAATATCGCCTTGATTGCTTAGCAGGCCTTTCGCCTGTGCTTTTGGCAAGCATTCCTGGGAATATGCAGGCTTGGGTCAATTTTTCAGGGAAAGGTGTCCCGGTACCACGTCCCAAATCGGAACATGCCACGTCGGTCGTCTCTCCTGGACCAATATTCAAGCCGTCTCTGCCATTTCCAAATCTCATTTTTTCTGTTTATCCTTTTTATCGATTTCAAGAATCGATCGGTGCTCGCAAAAACATCTCAACAGCTTTTTTGAATCAATGCAAATGAAGCCTCTTCACCAGGGGTGCATCAGACTATATACCTGTCGGTCAAATCTCTGCCCGCAGCCCATCAAATCTTCTTTATTAAATTGCCTGGAAACGATCTCTGAAAAAATCGCCCTTTACGGGATGGTTTTTATGCGGGATACGGGATTCGAACCCGCGAACTCCTGCGAGACAGGATCTTAAGTCCTGCGCCTTTGGCCAGCTTGGCTAACCCCGCGCTCATCAGATCTATACTTCTGGAATAAGTACTTTCCCGATTCAACAAACCTTTTTTGCGCCCTTAATTTGCAGATCATAGCATAAAAAAAGAAGACTGCGGCTTAAATATAGACCGCTGTTCCCGGTTCCACGTAGATTATCTTCTGGACTCCTCTTGTGAAGAACATCGTCTTCGGATAGTTGAACTGGCCATCATAGACCCGAACATCGTGGTTCCTACCACCAACCACACTGAAACTGAACCTTCCATCAAGCGCATCTCCTCCCGTCCCCTCCGTGCCTATGTAGTTTCCATCCAGGAATACCTGATATCCTTTCATCCCCTGTGAGACAATAGTCACTGGTGTGTCTCCCGTCGCAGACGGTGCTGTTGTCGCAGGTGGAATTATATAAGTCGTCGGATTGCGGGGAGTCGTCTTGGGATATGATGGCGGATAAGAAGCGGTAACCTCGATGACTATGGCATTGCTTACCTGGCCGCCGATAATGAATAGTAGTACATGCTGGCCAATTGTATCGGCATAGAAGTCTATCTGGCTGCTGCCTGGGAAGAAGTAGAAGCTTTCCTTGGATAGCTTTCCATCAGGGGTTATCTCATACAGATATCCGTTGCCTCCTATGGAAGAGGTTGCCAGCAGAGAGAGACCGGACCCCTGGGGAACTTTGGCATACTGGGACCAGCTGGAAGAGCCCAGTATCCACAAGGAGTTTCCTCCCGTGTAGGCGGCAGTGCTCTGATATTGAGTGTACGGCACAGCTTGCATCTGATAGCTGAAATAGACCGTGGAGGGCGTGCTGTCCACAATCACATGCTTCTTTGGGATCTCAATGTGCTTCTTTGGTGTCGATCCTTTGTAGGACCAGTAGTATTGAGAATAGAGGGAATCATATATGCTGGAAGACGGCGGATTTCCGCCTACCCATGGCTGACCGATGCCCAGCTCAAACAGCTTCTCAGCTCTCGCTTCTCCTGGTAGCAGCTCTACGCCGCTTCTATCTGCGGCAATTGCACACCCCACTAAAGATATAATGAGGACTATCGATATCAAGACTTTATTCATATCTTTCACCTGATGTGAGTAAGATGGATTTTATGCATTCTTTATTCGTACGGTTGTAGGGGGATGGATGCATCCCAAAGATATAAAGCTTTATATTTCAATATGGTCTTATTCTCATTCATGCAATTTTATATTTAAATAGACTTCCGGAATTGAAGGGAAAATCTAATCAGGAGCAATCTTGCCGATGATTTCCCCAAAATTAAGCCCGAAAAAAATACTCTGAGGCCTCTCTTGAAGATCGCGAGAAGGCCTAATCTAGATTGAGGTTTGTGTATCTTATAGTCTCTTAGAAACCCTCTGCCTGCCTCATGGCAGACCAGGTTCCTCCCGGAGCACTATCTGCGGTGTAAGTGCCGGACGATATGGAATTTTCCGACATAGACCGCGATACCCAGAAGGTCGAACCTCCATTGGGCGATACCCACGTCAGGGTAAGGACTGTTCCGTCGAACTGCCAGGTTCCCTGTCGGTTGGCTCCCACATTGGCCCCCTCCGTCTCCGTCCATTGCAGGCTGCCGTCCTTCTTTAGATTCAGGTCTGCCTTCCAATCGCTAAAGCCTTCCTGATGTCCGGACATCTTCCAGGCACCGGCCAGCTGCAAGCCACTGCCCAGAGGTCCGTCAAAGCAGACCACATAAGCATCCTCGGAGCTTAGTTTCAGCCAGACCAAAGACCTGCCGGGGGCAGGATTGGTGAGCATGGGATTGATGGTCTGGGGGGTGGCCTCGCCCAGACCGGCGCTCGTCACATCAAAGACGTAGAACTTGCCGTCAAGAAGCTCCTGCGACGCCAGTTGATTCCATTTATCCGGCGTTCCTATCTGGGTGCCGGTTCTTTTGCCGTACCAGATATTGTACATGCCGGGGGCCAGTCCCGGTCCGGCGGTGTAAAGGTCGGTCGGACTTCTGGGCGAATAGTCCGCTCCATCTCCGGCACAGGGGGCAGATCTTCCTTTATCGCTGCCGCCGCTGCCTACCTTGGGACCGATAACCGCAGCCAGTCCGCAGTCATTGCTCTCGGAGGTGTAGGACCAGGTCGATGGACTTGAGTCGATAATCGTATAGGTCCCGGCGGGCAAATCCACACTCGGTGACAATTGGACTATCCAGTAAGCATTGGGAACGCCACCCTGGCCCGGTTCACCCTCGGCCTGCCAGGGGCCGTAGGTCTTGCCCTGCTCGTCCCTCAGCCCAATTGTTCCCGGTGATCCGCCGGAACCGTAGTGATATGTGCCCATTTTGGTAATGGTCCTTTGCACGTCAATGGTAAAGACGGTAGGGTTGGGCGGATCATTGCTGACACCTGCGCATGCGCTTTGAGCAAAGATGCGCTCTTCTCCGTCGCCCGGAGAAGGAAGACCGTAGCACTCGCATAGACCGGCCTGGGTCACAATAAATGTGGCCAGGATGGAAAATAATAAAATCGTAAACAGCTTCCTGGGTCTGATCATTCAAATCCACCTCGACACCTTCCAGCAGCTAAACCGAAAAGATGCAAAACATCCAAGACGCGCCATAGATATATATTTTCTTAATTGACGGGCTTTCTCCAAATAAAGAAAAAAGACGGAAAATGCCTATTTCAGGCCTCTTTTTCCGCTGTTGTTTTTCCTGGATTACCAATTACTGCGTATCGCTTAAGCCGGAGGCATAACCTGGCCACCCTGAGCTGAGGGGGCAGGCTGAGCCGAGGCCGCAGCCTCAGCCTTTACTATTTGCAGGCTGGAAAGCAAGCTCTCCGTTACATCCAGAGGGAATGTGGAGGTAATGATGACGCTGGTCTTGCCTACAGATACCGGTCCGCATTCGCAGCCCTGGCTGTCCAGCCAGTACATGGCTCGATAGACCATGCTGGGGGCACCAACGTTAGTCTCGAAAGGCGCACTTGTAACTAAAAAACCATCCTTCCCGTCAATTGTCTTATCTTCGACATTAGTGGCATTGAGGCCCTCTCTAATCATCATGTTCATCGGCATCAGGCTCTTATGGACCTGCAGTGTAGCATCAGTCGGCTCGGCATACTCCGTTATGCCGATTACGGCAAAGGTGGAGTTATCGACGAATAAACGCATCTGATAGGCGTTGGCGGTCTCCGTTTCAACGGGCTGGGCATTTTGAGCCTGATAATTGGCGTTTAGATCAAACGATACTGCGTAGGGGCCGAGCTGTTGGTTATCCGGCACAGCAATAGCTATGGCCGACAGCATCAGCACTATGGTTGCTGCTAATAATAACTTCATTTAATTTTCACCCGAAGCCATTTGCTCCTTCATCCTAGAAAAGACTTGCTTTGATATGCCCCTCGTATATTTCCTCCACGATTCCTCTACAAAGCATCAAGCTCAAATATCCGCCATCCTGAGCACCAGGCATGCAGCCACAGAGGAATGAGCCGGGAATTTATACACTGATACTTTCTTTGCCGGAGGCAGAGAAGATAAAGGTCGGATCCCTGGGCATTATGGACTTTGCCGGGGGCTTCTATTCTTACACCGGCTCGGCGCGGGGCTGTGGCGGTCTCAAGCGCGTGGATCGCCACATCCTGGTATCAAATGGCATCAAAACAACTCGGCGCTGGCACATCGACTATCTCTTGCCCCACACTTTCGTCCTGGAGGTATTCATCACTAAAACCCCCCTGGATCTGGAGTGCTGCATCGCGAACGCGATCGGAAAGCAGCTCGTTCCTGTGCCGGGCTTCGGCTGCACGGATTGCCGCTGCCTAAGCCACCTGCACTATTCCCCGGGCCTGGGCGAGATGCGAGCGGCAGTAGCCGCGGCTCACGGTGCGGCCGTGATTTGAAGACGGTCCTGTGCCGAGATAATGCGGTTTTATTCTGTAACGTTCCTCTTCACGGGCAGGGTAAGGTCAAAACTGAGGTATCTCCCACAATCGTTTCCGATCTTATCTGCGCGTAGCCCATGTATGTTCCGCCCATTATGAAGGACGGCACGGTCTTGGCATTCTTCTGCACCCGTTGGCCGATCCTGGCGGTCCCCTGGATCTCGGAGCTGATCTCATAAACGGAGAAGCTGTCGTTCTGGTAAATCTTGGTATCCTTTATGAGGTCTTTGTCGATGTTGTAGGTCTCAGAAAAGACCGATCCCACCTCGTAATTCTTGGCGCACAAGGCATTTCTAAGGTCGCTTTGTGTGAGGGGGGGAGTGTAGGGCCGGTAATCATAATTAGCAGAGATGGTGAGGGATGCTTCATCCATATTCGAGTCCCGGTAGACCTCTGAGTCTATGGTTCTGGTGGCCATTCCGCTTCCACTTGTGGTGAGGGCGATCTTCTGTCCTTTAAATCCGGCTTGGGTCTGCAGGATTCTCGACTCTTCCAGGTAGCCGTTGACGAATATCCAGGAATGCTCCGTGAAGTTCTGAGCTAATCTATCATTGGTCGATGTAACACTAGTTGCATCATCTGCGTTTACGGCAGCCATATTGGCAGCGATGCAAGCAAGAACTAATAGCATCGCGAAAAGCATCCATCTCATCTTTGCGCCTCACCCACTTATGGATAAGCAATGGCGCATGGAAATATAAATGTGATCCTGGAAATGCTCACGCGCGCGCCTGCGGGCAGCCGGGCGGACGGGGCCGCCCACGGCATCGAGACCACCCAGGCCCGGGAGTGCCGGCCCTGCGACAATGGTGCTCAGGGACGTCACCCTGAAGGATGGGGACTTCCCGCTTCGTCCTTCGCAATCCTACGAGTTAAAGCTCACAAACGAGGGCCGATGGTCGAGAAACATAACCCACCCCTACCTTCATCTCGACCTGAGCCAGCCACCTGGTATAGAGCAGCTCTGCGGTTGCTCAAGGCTTAATATAAGCATTCAATCCGATGGTGATCGGCTTATCATTAACTTTAGCGGTAGTAACGATATTCCCATGTGTACTTGCAACAACAAGGGTTTTACCGGACGACGATGGGGTTGGTTCTTCCAGGTCAATTTCTATGAAGAGCTTGTTATCCTTGATTTCTACTTTCAGAGTCATACGAGTTCTCCTATTATCCATTTTTTCGACATGCTCATCTATTACCCTTTCCCTGAGATATCCTCAGACATTTTTCGACGATTTTCGCGTTGCAACCATTTATTACTTTTCCTGTGGGTCTCTTTTTCTTTAACGATTGAGAGATCGTTAGCGGCGTGTTATGGTCGTTGCCTCCAGAAGGATAACCCTCCATCTTCGTAATTCATACTCTTCTCGCAGATCCGCAAGGTTTCAAATGTGGCAGTTCCAATGTCTTTTGGTCCGCTTTTCATCCCGCCTACGAATTCCTTGGCGATCTGGCTTGGCGGGAAGTCGCTGCCGGAGATCCAGGAGATCACCTTCGAGATCGGTATGCTGGGCAAGTACGGGCTGGATATCAACGATCCCCAGGAGACGCACGTTCGCGGGCGCTGCCGGGGAGGACTTTCCTTGCGCGAGAATTAGTCTGCTTTTATTACATCGGGAGCGCGGAGGGTCACGAATACCCCGACCTTCAGGTTGGGGATGAAGTGAACCCTCGCACGTTATTTGTGCTCACTTAAACCGATAAGCTGGAATTCGAAAGCAGAGTTTCAGTTGCACAGATTAGGGATACCTGGCAAAGAAGACTCGATGATTTCTGATCTCCAGCTAATCGGGCGTGCGTGCGGCCCGAAGCATACCCCATCCCTTTAGGGTGGGGTGGCCGCACGCCGTTTGATTTCAGTGCGGAAGGAATAAGCAATAGGGAATCAGGGAGAACTGACGATAGGACTGGTGGCAACTGCATGCGGAGCAATTTTGGTGTTATGGGTGATGATCTCTGGTCTAACCAGGACGGACGGAGCATGCTAATAACAAAGCTGCAACCTGGAGCAACAAAGGCGTTGCTCTCAAAGCTCTTGGAGGGACCTACGAAGCCAATGCCGCCTCCTTCGCCAAAGCAATTTTGATGCAATAGCCTGGTTCGAGGCCAACAAACATATCTTCTTTAAGCACTTACTCGATCCTATGAGATTGATCTATGCCGTTTTCATCCTTCTTCTGGCATTGATGACATCAGCACAATGTCAGCAGACAGCAGAAGATTGGGTCAACAAAAGTGCTGATCTCATTGCTCAGGGTAAGTACGATGAAGCCATCAAGGCTTGCGATGAGGCTATCCAACTAGATCCCAACTATGTCCTTGCCTGGACATGCAAAGGCAGTGCTCTCTTCGGCCAAGGCAAGTACGATGAAGCCATCAAGTGCTCAGACGAGGCCATCAGGCTAGATCCAACCGATCGCATGGCTACCTTCGCAGCCTGGTTCATCAAAGGCACTGCTTTCGCAGGGCAAGGCAAATATGACGAGGCCATAAAGTGCGTAGACGAGGCCATAAAGATAAATCCAAACCGTACTGAAGCCTGGTACGGCAAAAGTGCTGTTCTTGGTGCTCAGGGCAAGTACGATGAGGCCATCAAGTGCTTAGACGAGGCCATAAAGATAAATCCTAACTATGCTCAGGCTTATTACGCAAAAGGTGTAGCCCTTAAATCACTTGGAAAGACCAGCGAAGCCAATGCCGCAAAAGCCAAAGCCAAAGAACTGGGATATACAGGCTGACCACATCTCCCTTTTTATGATCTACAATATCGCAATCTCCTCAGATTTGCGTAAACTTTATTATTAGAACTGCCTAAGTAAGTAAATATGGAGGGATTATCACGCAACTTAAGTTTGTACTCGTTTTCTTGATTGTTTTGACAATCCTATGTATGCCAGCACTAGGACAGACGACAGCTAGTGATTGGTATGAAAAAGGTGTTGACTCTTATGATAAAGGATTTTATGATTCCGCTGTAAAATACTTTGATAGAGTTCTAGAGCTAAGACCATCCGATAATGATGCATTGACCTACAAAGGCTATGCTCTCAATAAACAGGGCAAATATGATGAGGCCATCCAATCGTTAGATAAGGCTATCAACATTAATCCTCAAGATGCGAACGCATTGTTCTACAAAGGCACAATTCTTGTTGCTCAGAGCAAGTACGATGAAGCTATTGAAGCTTTAGATCGTGCTATCACAATTAATCCTCAATATACAAATGCTTGGTACATCAAAGGCATAGTTCTAAATGAATTGAGCAAATACAATGAAGCCATTGAAGCTTATGATAACGCTATTAAGATTAATCCGCAACTTGCAAGTGCCTGGTATAGCAAAGGTAATTCCCTCAGTGAATTGAGCAAGTACAATGAGTCCATTGAAGCCTATGATAATGCCATCCAAATTAATCCGCAGGATGCAAATGCTTGGTTCGGCAAAGGCAATGCTCTCTATGCTTTGAGCAAGTTTGATGATGCTATTAAGGCTTATGATAATGCTATCCAGATTGATCCAAAACTTTCAATTGCCTGGTACAATAAAGGATTGGCATTTGAAGCCCTAGGCCGAAATTCTGAATCTGAAGCTGCCTTCGCCAAGGAAAAAGAGATAGGACTATAGTGAATATGGATCGGCCCAATCCCACGTCTTTTTTGATGCAATAACCTGGTTCGAGGCCAACAAACATATCATCTTTAAGCACTTCCTCGATCTCATGAGATTGATCTATGCCGTTTTCATCCTTCTTCTGACATTGATAACATCAGCCCAATGTCAGCAGACCGCAGAAGATTGGTACAACAAAGGCCTTGCTCTCTATGACCAAGGCAAGTACGACGAGGCTATCAAAGCCTACGATGAGGCCATCAGGTTAGATCCCAAGCTTGCCGCAGCCTGGGACAACAAAGGCGGTGTTCTCAGTGGACTGGGTGAGTATGACGAGGCAATCAAGTGCTTCGACGAGGCCATCAGGTTAGATCCCAAAGATGCCATGGCCTGGAATAATAAAGGCTTCTCTCTTATTGTCCAGGGTAAGAACGAAGATGCTCTCAAGTTACTCGACAAGGCGATTGAGCTAAATCCCAATTTATCCCTTGCCTGGAATAATAAAGGCATCGCACTCGCTATGTTAGACAAGCTTGAGGAAGCCAGCAAGGCTTACGATAAAGCCCTTGAGATCGATCCAAGAGATGCCAAAGCATGGGCCGGCAAAGGCATGATCCTAACTAATCAGGGCAAATACGACGAGGCAATCAAAGCTCTGGAAAAGGCTATTGAAAATAAGCCAAATTTTGCAGAAGCTTGGTACGTCAAAGGTACAGCTCTCAAGGCATTAGGCAAGACAACAGAAGCCAATGCTGCCTTCGCCAAAGCAAAAGAACTGGGGGTATAGCGGATAGGGTTCAGTCCTATCCACATTTTCCGGTATGCTTCCTGGTATGAAGGCGATACGGTGCGAAATGTCCACCTCGGGAGGGGCAAGAAAAAGGTTAAGGCCCATGAGGCCCAGACTTAGCGTGTAGGTAACTAGATTATGAAAAAGGATGCATATGATATATATGTCTGGCCACATATACTCATTAGTTCATTCATTTCTTCAATAGTAATGATCATACTTATTTTATTTTTATTTAATATCGTCCCAGATTTGCTGATTATTGTAGGTCCTGCTTTTGGAGTTGTATTTGGATTTATATTAAAGGATTATTCTTATGAGCGTTACAAAGATAATGGAAAAAGAAAATATTATTTAAAGTTATTAAATAAGAATATAACAGATATAATTAAAGATTTAAAGACCAAAGATGCAGATCTAATATCAGAAGATGTATGGACGACATGCTTAAACTCCGGCGATCTTAGGCTTTTTACACATGATCAAGCAGGGGATCTATATGATGCTTATTTCTATGTACAGGTGCATAATTATAATGCAGTAAGATTCGTAAATGGATTGCTTTCTTTTGATAAAATAGAAATTAATAATAAATTTTTGCTACAAAAATTAGAAAACCTCAAGGACAAAGACTGGTTTAAAATTGATTGAGCCTTAAAGAGATATGATTGGCTGGAGTCTGCATTCATTTATAAAACGAGGAATCCCAAATCTTTGATCTGATGATTGGTGACTGCGATCTACATTAAGCTATAACCAAAATAGAAGACAGGGTTGTACCCTTATCTCGGAAAAGTGTATATCCAAAGAGACCCTTAATTGGATCGGAGTAAATTAGGACAAACCCTAAAAAGTGCTATCAGAGAGATGTTTAGTGCGGGGGACGGGAGTCGAACCCGCGAACACCTTCGTGACAGGGTCCTAAGCCCTGCGCCTTTAACCACTTGGCAACCCCCGCGTTTGTGCCTTCCACTGTAAGGCTTGGCCACATAAAAGAACTGTGCTCTACTAGAACTTTGCGATCCCCTTAACACCTGCCGGAGGCCCTCAGCCTCCTCGACGCCTGGATGATGGTGCTCATCTCCTCACGGCTCACCTTTTGCCTGTGCTTTGGAGTTAGATTTGGCCCATCAGCCAGGCCATGACTGCCTTGCTGGTGTGCATCCGGTTTTCCGCCTCGTCGAAGACTGCACTCTGCGGCCCGTCCATCACCTCGTCCGTGATCTCCTGGCCCCGGTGGGCAGGCAGGCAGTGCAATGCGATGGCCTCTGGGGCCGCCAGGCCCATGATCTCAGAATTCAACTGATACTTGCCGAATACTCGCAGCCTTTCGGCTTCCTGGCCCTCATCTCCCATAGAGACCCAGGTATCCGTAACCAGCACGTTTGCGCCCTCTGCCGCAGCAGATGGCTCCTCCACAACCTTGGGCCAGCCGCCCAAGCTCTTGGCCAGCTCCAGAATGAGGGGCTTTGGCTGGTAGCCCTGGGGCGAGGCCACCGTAATCTCCATGCCCAAAATGGCCGCTGCCAGGATGAGGGAGTTACAGACATTGTTTCCGTCGCCCACCCAGGCGAGGCGCAGCCCCTCCAGCTTTCCGAAGCGTTGATGCATGGTCTGCAGGTCGGCCAGAATCTGTAGCGGATGCTCCCAGTCGGACAGAGCATTGACCACGGGCACGCGGGCGTGCTTCGCGAGCTGGACCACTGTGTTGTGAGAATAGACGCGAGCCGTGATGCCCTGCACATAGCGGGAGAGCACGCGCGCCGTGTCGGCGATAGTCTCACCCCGCCCCAGCTGAAGCTCCCCAGCCGACAGGTAAATGGGATGGGCACCAAGCTCCGCCGCCGCCACCTCCAGGGAGACGCGCGTTCGTGTGGAGGGCTTCTCGAAGATCATGGCCAGGCTTTTTCCCAGGAGCGGATGGCCATGCCAGCCCCGCCTGGCCCGAAAGGCCTCGGCGCTCTCCAGCAGCCGCAAAATGTCCTCTCGGGAGAGATCAGAGATAGAGATGAGATCCTTTTTCATTGTTCGTTCCTCAGCTTTGCATCCTTGCCTGGAGTTCGGATATCTGGGTTATGTTCATGTTCTCCTCGACGGCAGAGAGCGTGGCCTTAATGTTCTTGAAACCGGGAATGCTGCAGCCGGGGGCGACGTCGGAGACGAGCTGATTGGACCAGGGGCTGTTGTACATGAAGGCCAGGCCCGCATGCATGTCGTCCTCCGAGGTCCGGGCGGCGACTATTACGCTTCCCACGTCATTTTTCACCAGCAGCTTCTGCCCGTCTTTGGCTTGCAGGCGGATCATGTCTTGTTTGTCCAGAATGATCAGGGCGCTCAGGTTTTTGTACTCATCGGAAAACCGGCTCTTCCTTCCTGCCTCGTCCTGGAAGATGTCCCGCACGGTAACTATGGTGACCTGCACTTCTGCCGTCATTTAAATCGCCTCCATGATACGGATTAAGATCTGCTCGTCCGAGAGCAGATTGGTATCGATGATGGGCTCGAACTTGATCTTCACTCCGTCCATGCGTACCGCCGTGCCCCCCGCCTCCAGGCCGGAAATGGCCGAAGGTATGACAACCTTCGCAGCATCGGTGGTCAAAGATCGTCGCGGATCTATGGCAATGAGCGGCAGCCGGGCCAGAGCATGGGCCGTGCCGAAGGGCAGCGCCGAGAGTGGATCTGAGCCGATGACCAGAGCCGCGTCGCAGGTCCTGGCTGCCGCCATCGCGCTATGTTCCGGCCCGTGCGCCGCCGCGCCGCCCTTAAAGGAGACGCTATTGATAAAGCCCGTCTTTTCCAGCATTAGCTCGTTAAAGCCGCGCATGTTGTAGTGCCCTACCATGGGGATGACCTTGAAGGTGGTAATTTCATTCAGCTTATCAAGCAGCCTCTCGAAGAGTTCCATCTTATCCTGTAAGGAATAGATCATACCCAGACCCGGAAAGATCACTCCCCACTTAGTCTTCTTGAGAAGGGTTCCTAGCTCAATCATCTTCTTCTTGTCTCCCACCTTGGGGATCTTTCCTTCCAAAACGGCCAGGATCGACTCCATGAATTCGGCATCGCCTCCAGGCGCCACCCGGAAGTAGTAGTTGCTGCACAGCCCTGCCGTGGCGGACTTTCTTACATCCACGACAATGCAGGTCCTCTCCTCCTCGTAGCTCTTCTGCCTCTTCTCTCCCCGCGGGTAATAGGAGAAGCGCGAGAGATGGCGGGGATGGCTGCTGGAGGGGTCCGATCCCCAGAAGATGCTGGTGTCGGCATAATTTCGCACATCGTCTAAAGTGCAAGAAGGAATCTTTCCCGATAAGATGCGCTCCATCAAGATTCCCTGGCAGAAAGAGGAGGTATCGTCCATGGTCGCGCCCAATTTTTCTGCCAGTTTTATGCCTGCTGCCTGGGCCTCCAATGTGGAGTTGGACCAGCCGTACAGGAGCGGGCTTTTGGCGCTCTTTAAAATCTCCGCGGCCTTGGCGATTGCTTTATCCAGGGTCACCTGCTCACCATCGATCATGGGCACCGTCCTCTCTGTGAAGGCCGCCTGGAAGTGGCCGTGCCCCTTGCGGCAGAGGTTCTTTACATGGGTGAGCGCACCATTTTCATAGGTCGCCACAATATCCTCGCAGAGAAGCGAGCATCCCGTGCATATTGCCATTTGCTTTTCACCTTCCCTTTAACTAGACAAACTCTATGGCCTTGCTCGGACAGGTCGCTGTGCAGGCATTGCAGAGGGTCTTGTTCGGCCCGAAGCGCCGGCATTCTTTGAGGTTGTTGGCCACCACCACTCCGTCTTCCACTCGCAAGATGACCTTTTCGCTCTCTGGGCCCAGACCCACCGCAGAGCGTGTGGGCTCCGCGGCCACATTGACGGGGCAGGCGACAACGCAGTTGCCGCAGCCAAAGCACCTCTCCGGATGTATGATCAGGCCGGTCTCCGAGGCATTTTCAATGGGTGCCATCACCTCTCGCAGCTTTTTCAGCTTGGCCTCGTACTTCTTCTCTTCAATTAAGGGAGTACATTCATCGACCTTCTTCTCCCGGCCCAAAAGGCCCACGGCAAAAGCCATGCAGGTGGATAGCCCGCACTTCTTGCAGTTGGTCTTGGGCAAAAGCATATAGATCTCCATGGCGCCGACCATAACCTGAACCTCAATTTTGGGAAAGATTTGCGTCAATTATATTTATGGGCTGCGCAAACCTTTTCATAGTTCTTGAATCAAAAGGTTGTTCTAATGCCTTTCAGGAATCCCATGGCCCTTCTGGGGCTCCTCTCTATAATTCCCCTGATAATAATATACCTTATCCGTCCCCGGCCCAAGGAGATCCGCTTCTCCGCCACGCAGTTCCTGCGAGAGGGTGAGGTGGAGCGCTCCGCCGTGCTCAGTCGTTTGATCAACGATCCCCTCTTCTGGGTGCAGCTTCTGGTGCTTCTCTCTCTATCCGTCGCGGCGGCCGGACCATTCACCACTGAAACAGGGCTCGCTAGCAGTCATCTCGTGGTGGTCCTGGACGGCTCGGCCAGCATGCAGGCCAGCTCCCGCGCTTTGCCGCTCATCGATCCCTACCTTGACAAATACCAGAGGATCAGCATCGTGCTGGCGGGAGCCATGCCGTTGACAGCTCTTTTTGAGGGCAGTCCCAGCGAGGCCAGGGCCGCTCTGCAGCGGCAGCAGCCCAAGGCCGTCTCTGCCGATCTCTCCAGCGCCATGACGCTGGCCGGCAGCTTGCTGGCGGGCGAAGGCGGCCACATGCTGGTGGTCTCGGATTTCGTAAGCTGGATGGGCGATGATCCCGAGGCCACCCGCAAGATTTTGCAGGCAGACGGGCGGGTGAGCATTGTCTTTGCCGATTCCTACCAGGGGGGCGACAACCTGGCCCTGGTGGAGGCCTGGGATGTGCCGGGACCGGGATATGTCAACCACACGACTCTCGTGCATAACTATGGCCCGGCAAGAGTGGTCCCCATCACCATCCGCGGTCCGGGCGGCGCCGACAGTCGCACGGTGCAGATGGCTTCTGGAGGGGACGACTATCTCTCTTTTACGGCTTACCCTGGAGTCAATGAGATCTCTTTGGACCTGGAGGATGCCGTTGCCTGGGATAATCATGCCTACGTTTATGTTCCCGACCTGGCCCAAAAGAGGGTTCTTTACCTGGGCGAAGAAGGACCGACCCTGGCAGCTCTTCGCTCCCTGCCCAATGTTAAGGTGGAGACCTCCGGTGAATTCAATAGCTTCGACCTGATCGTGGTGGCCAGGAATGCTTCACGAGACGGCAAGCTCAATCGCTACATCGATGGCGGAAGGGTGATATTCATTGCCTCTGACCAGGAGAGCCCCGAGTACCTGCCCGTTCGCGTGACGGGCGAGCAGTCAGGTCCGGCCAGCCTCTGGGTCCGTGGTGAGGGCTTTGCCAAAGGCGTGCACTTCGATGAGATCGGCCTTTTCCGTTTTCCAGAGGCCGTATCCCGAAAGGGCTCCACCACATTAGTCGAGGCCAATGGCCAACCCATCCTCTCCTACTGGCGTCTGGGAAAGGGCATGGTGATTTACAGCGGCCTGGAGATGGATTCCGATTTCTATCTGCGTCCGGAATATCCTATCTTCTGGTATCAGATGGTGAACTGGATCACAGGTGTACCGGACATAATAGAGGCCAATCGCAAGACGGGCGAGATAATCCATCTGGGCGAAACGACCCTGGTAGAAACGCCCTCTATAAGCCTTGCTGCCAGCACTCTGCTGCTGGATGAGGTGGGTGTCTATCGCTTCTCGGGAAAGGCCGTGGCTGCCAATATGTATGATCCCCAAGAGTCCTCCCTGCAAAGGAAAAATGGCGTTGATGCGGGAGCGTTTGTAGCCGAAAGCAGGGAAACCATAGTGGAAACGGACCTCTCCAATTGGATCATTGCACTCGCGGCTCTGGCCCTCCTTCTGGAGCTGGCCATTATGCGAAGGAGGAGAGAGACATGATCCTGGATCTTTATTTTGCCAGGTCAGAGTTGCTCTGGGCCATTCCATTGATCTTGTTATTAGGTGCGATCATCATTCGCAAAAGAGCTAAGAACAGGCTCTTTGCCGTCTCAAGGCTTCTCGCCTTTTGCCTGATCATAGCAGCTTTCGCAAATCCCTATTTTGTCGAGCTGCATACCGTCCAATCAGAAAAGCCCAGCATCACCATCCTGGATGATATGACCGGATCTATGGGCATCTTTGACCCCGATGTTGCGGCGCGGGTGAAAGACTTTGTAGACGCGCCGCTACGCACCTTCTCCGGTGATGCTACGCCATTGGGCGACAGAATCGTGCAGTACGCCCTGCCGGGCAGCACCCTTCTCTTGGTAACGGACGGCTACAGCAATAGCGGTCGCCCTCTGGCCGACGCCCTGGCACTGGCGCGCGCCTCCAATACCACGACCTTTGCCCTCTCGCTTGTCCCCGAGAGAGATGACGCGGGCGTGGAGATATCCGGGACGAACACCGCGGTCCTGGCCGGAGATTATCCCTTCCGGGTGTTAGTGCGTTCCTCGAGAAGCTACCAGGGGCCGCTTTTTGTCTTTGCCGACGACAAATTGATCTACAGCGACACGATAGTTGCCAACAGCAGCGCGTCCATCAAGATCTCCCATTCCTTCCTGGAGACGGGAAACCATATTCTGCGAGCGACGATTGCTCCGGACGCTCAGCCCCTAAACGATAACTACCAAAAGGCGGTCTATGTCGTCCCCAAGCCAGAGGTTCTGCTCATCTCCAGCGGCAACTCGCCCCTGGCCACCAATCTCAATGACCTTTACAAGCTGACACTCGTTTCCGAGCTTCCGGACCAGCTAAAGAGTTATAAGGCGGTAGTGCTCGATGACATCAGATACAATTCCAACCTGGGTCCACTGCAGGGTTTTGTGCGCGAAGGCGGTGGGCTGGTAGTAGTAGGGGGCGAGGATGCCTATGACCTGGGCGATTACCGTAACTCCAGTCTGGAGGAAATTTTGCCGGTGCGCTCTACGCCCAGCATCTTCGAAGGCGGCAAGACGCTCATCTTCGTGATGGATATCTCCTTCTCCCTGCTCTCCACGCGCGCGGGGGATGGCACGCCTCTGCTCGACTATGAGAAGGCTCTGGCAGTGGAGTTGCTCAAATCGCCCCATTTCCAGGACTATAAGGTGGGCCTGATTGTATTTGGCACCAAAGCCTACGATGTGCAGGACCCCGTCCCCCTGTCCCGAGCAGAGAATGTTATTCGGGAAAGGATAACCAGCCTGGCCCCCACGGGCACGGAGAACAGCTATCTGGATAGCGGTCTAGAGCTGGCCTGGGATATGCTCAATGTTAGCGGCGGCCAGGGTGAATTGGTTATCCTCTCGGACGGAAACCTCTACAACTATCCGGAAGTGGTGGCGAACTCCATCGCCATACTTTCTGAGATGAATGTCACCACTCGTCTCGTACAGGTGCAGGCCTTCCCCGGAGCGACGGGCAGCTTCGATTATCTGGCCGCCCAGACGGGATCGGACTATTCTGCCTTCGTCTATCCGGACTCGCTCACCACTACTATGCAAGAGCCTGCTCCGGAGATGCCGGCAGAGGAAAGTAGCCTCTCCGGATATGCGGTAAATGTGGTCAATAAGAATCATTACATCACCGCCGATCTGAACTTAAATGCGACAGTTACCGGCTTTAATGATGTCACGCCCCGTTCCGGTGCCCAGCGTCTGGCGGCTCTGCCCGATGGCAAGCCGGTCTTAACCGTGTGGCGCTATGGTCTGGGCAGGGTGGCAGCGCTAACTGTCGATGATGGCCGTGCCTGGGCAGGCGGGCTATATGTCAGTCCAAGCTCGCAGATGATTTCGTCCACCGTCAATTGGGCGGTAGGCGATCCGCGCCCCCAGGATGATCGCGTCGAGGCAGACGATGGATGGCAGGGTACGCCCTTATCCGTCACCATCAGCAGCAATGCGCGCCCCAGCCTTCCCGATGCAGATGTGGAAAAGGTGGGCGACAATCGATATGTAGCTACATTTATGCCCAATAGTTCCGGCATCTACTACATCGGCAGTTATGGCCTGGCGGTCAACTATCCCCTGGAGTATCGGGATATTGGCCTAAATCCTGAGCTTTCCCGGCTGATCATGGCCAATGGCGGAAAGGTCTTCAGCGAAGATCTGGCCCGCCAAAGCCTGGTGGTCGAAGCCGGCCGTGTCAGCCAGAGAACCGTGCAGGAGAGGCTATCAAGAAGAGACCTTCTGCTGCTCTTAGCTCTGCTGGTATTCCTGGCAGAAATACTGTACCGAAAAATGGAGGAGATGCGTAGAAGAGGTCGATTTCGTGCATGAAGCCACACCATTAGATTTTAATAGCATAATCAGCTTTATCGTTGGTATATTGCGGAGGTAACTGCCACCAAATGAGTTCTCAAATGTGTACCGTCTGTGGCCTTCCCACGGAGCTCTGTATCTGCGAGGAGGTTGCCAAGGAGCAGCAGAGGATAGCTGTGAAAGTACAGAAGCGCAGGTATGGAAAAGAGGTGACGGTCATCCAAGGCATTGATCCTCATGAGATTGATCTTCAAGAGCTTTGTACCCATCTCAAATCCAAGCTGGCCTGCGGCGGAACTGTGAAAGAAAGCCTGATCGAGCTGCAGGGCAACCATATTCAAAGGATTAAAGAGATCTTGGTGAAAAAGGGATTTGGCGCAGATCAAATAAGTACCTGAATTCCCTTAAAAATTCTCAAGATCTTTTTCTTTTAGTAGATCTCTTCTAAATCCTCGATATGAGCAAAGGCATCGTCGAGCTGTTTTCGGGCTCTGCACCTCTTCTCTTTCTCGTCCTGCATGCCTCGCGCCGCCTGGGCATAGATGGATTCCAGCTCAGGGGCGCTGGCTACGGTGAAGACCGAGAGCACTTTCGGATTTCCCTTTTTGACCACAATTCCCTTGAATACATGTCCTGCGCTGGCCGTGAGCCTCTCCACCTCTTTGGTGATCTCATCCACGTCCAGATGCTCCCGAGAGCCCTGGATGATGATCATGGCTCGGGCGGCATCGTCCCCAACATTGGCAGGATAAAGCAAATTGGCAGGCTTGAGGCTGTTCTCAATGGCGTCCCTGATGGACAGATTCTTGCTATCGGCCTGATAAAATCCCATAGTGCCAATGCGTAGTCCCCCATTCATCACCGTCTTGAAGTCGCCAAGATCAGTTACAGAGAGCATCTCGGAATCCAGAGACTCGATCAAGAATAATAAACGTTTGGCGATCATGTTGTTGATCTTATCGTAGGCAGAGGCAATATCGCCGCTAAACCTCTTCATGTACTGATTGTCGGCCAGGATGATGCCTTCCGCCTCAACCTCCATCAGCTCCCTCATGCAAAAGGCGGCATTTTGCAGGTAGATCGACCCCTCCTCCCGGGCAGGTAAAACGGCAACCGTGACGACGGTGATATCTTTGTACTGCCTTTTCAATTCATTTATGAGCAGAGGTGTGAAAGATGAGCCGGTTCCGCCGGAAGTTGATGTGATCACAAAGGCGATATCGAAGTCACCCCTCTTCTCGATCTCACCCATGATCACGTCGCGATTGTCCATAAAGGCCTGCTTGCCCACATTTCTATTGGCACCCACACCGTGCAGATTGGGGACATGCAGTCTATCTTTGGCCGTGGTGAAGCGCAGCTCCTTGAGATCATTTATGGCCGTATTTATGGCTAAAGTCTCCACTCGACTGGGGAACTTGGGGCGCAAATAATACTTAGCCAGGTTAGCAGCACCGCCGCCCCCAAATGCTTCCTTATTTATTGCGTCCAGTATTCGGTTACCGCACTGGCCTACGCCGAGTATGAGTACGTTGAGCATGACAATCAAATCTCACTGTATATTTCGAATCTCGATGTATATTTCTCTCCATCAATATTTATACTCTCTGTATCGCCTATACATCCAGGCAATGATAATTGCAATTGGGATAATAAGTAGTAGATATTGATATTTATACTCTCGTTCCAGGACAACTACTTCAATCGTGCCCTCTCGGATAACGGATCCGTCTCCACCGTCATAATTGACTTTGAGGTGGATGATGTAGTTGCCTGGGCTTTGGCCCAAGATACGGGCCGAGTAATTCACCTCTGCACCAGGCATTATCTCAAAGAAGCTCTTCTCTAAGCCCGTGACCTGCAGGCCCTCAGAGGGTACGACGGTCCCATCCGCTTCTATTCTGCTCGCAAAAGCGGTTCCCAAATTGGAGATGCTGATGTTCAGCATGCTTTCCCCATGCAGAGCTACCGGGCCAGAGCTCGCGAGCTTTATGGCCAGATCTGCCTTGCTCTTGGGACTTATCAGAATGTTAAAAGGCTCCGAGCTATTTGATTTGGCATTCTTCTTTACGTCGGTGTAGCTGACCATCATGGCCGGGACCCGGATAGAGCCTTCTTTTACGGCGTTCATCACATAAACGGCTGAATCCGACTGCCCGGGGTCTATAGTCTCCTTGATCTTGGGCGGATAGCCCGCGACATAAGTGAATTCAGGAAGGGGCGGTATATCCTCTGCTTTTATGCCCAGAGCCTGTCCCGTGCCTATGTTCTTGATGGTGATGGTGACCTTAACAGCGTCGCCTACACTCATTTGATTCCGCTCGAAGCTCTTTTGCACAAAAAGCTCAGGCTTGTCTAATGCCAGAGCCGGCCTTTCTGAGGCATGCTTCCTGGGGCTACCCAGGCTCTGGCTGTACTCGATCCGAACTTTTGCAGACTGCTCATCGAAAATATCGGCTACGGTAATGGTAATGCCCTTGTTTTCCGCACCACCATCGAAATTATTGGGGCTGTCTAGCAGGAGGGCTCTTTGCTCATCTAAGGACCCGCCTACCTTGGAGGTCCTCATCACCACCAGTCCATCCCTTACCGACTGTATCTCAATGAGTTCCATCTGATAGTCGCCAAGATCAATGCGGTCTCCAATATTGAGGGTATAATCCTTGAAGGTCACTTCATCACTGTTATCAGTGGCTTCTTCTGAATGGGCTGCTTGCATCAGGAGAATGGAGAATAGCAGATATACTAAACAAGGCAGATAGATGGGACGCCGCATCTTGGGAACACCTTTCTTGGTCGATTTGAATTTATCTCTATTTTAATTTTATCTTATCTTCCAGGTCGATCTCCAGGCTAAAATCGATCCATCTGGCGTTTCTGGTAAGGGCCCCCAGAGATATCACATCCACTCCGCTGCCGGCATATTCCTGGATATTATCAAGGGTTATGCCTCCGGAGGCCTCCAGAAGCATGCGATCTCTAAGGCCCTTTTCCGTAAGCAGTTCGACTCCCCGGGCAATCTCCTTTGGAACCATATTATCGAACATGATGATATCTGCGCCGCCTTTTGCAGCTTTGATCATGTCACCCTGGCTCTCAACCTCCACCTCTATCTTCTTGGTGAAACTGGCGCACTCCCTGGCGCGGCGCAGGCATTCCTCCAGGCCAAGGATTTTTATGTGGTTGTCCTTGATGAGCACGGCATCGGAGAGATTGAACCGGTGCGTGTCGCCACCACCTAAAAAGACGGCCTTCTTCTCGAATACGCGAAAGCCGGGGGTGGTCTTGCGAGTCGCGGCAATGCGCACCCGTCCGCCCGCGGCTAGAACGCATTCTCTAGTCAATGTGGAGATGCCGCTCATGCGCGCCATGAAGTTCAATACCAATCGCTCTGATTGCAGAATGGCTCTGGCACTTCCGCAGACAGAGATAACCTGGGCTCCGGCAGGAACGAACTCGCCGTCATCGTAAAGAGGCGTGGCGGAAAGACGGAAATATGCAAAAATTTCCTTTGCCTCGGCCAGGCCAGAGATGATGCACTCTTCCTTGGCGATGATGACGGCCTTGGCCTCAATATCTGGAACGAGACTGCTGGAGTCGTCCCACTCGCCCAGGTCCTCGCCCACAAATCTCTCCAGCTCTGAGGTTAGCATACCGCAAAGATTTTGATGTCCAATTGATTTATAGCCTCCGATGCCTATCAAGATCGGGCTTGTTGGGTGCGGCGCTATTGGGGCCGAGATTGCAAAAGCAGTTGACTCCGGTGCGTTAGACGCAAATTTAATTGCGGTATGCGATCATAATCCAAAAACAGCGGTGGAGCTGATCGACAGCTTGCAGCATAAGCCGGCGAGAGTCAAATTGGAGGAGCTGGTGGCCCTCTCTGATGTGGTAGTGGAGGCGGCCAGCCAGAAGGCCGTTCCTGCCATTGCCAGGGCCGCGCTGGCCGCGGGAAAGAAGCTGATGATCATGAGCGTGGGGGCTTTCGCGGACCGGGAGTTCTTTGCCGAGGTGAAGGCCCTGGCCAAAGAGCACGGCTCGCGGGTTTATCTGCCATCGGGCGCCATATCGGGCCTGGATGGCCTTAAGTCCGCCAGCATTGGCACTATTCGCAGCGTGACTCTCACCACCACCAAAAATCCCGCGGGACTCCAGGGCGCGCCCTACATCGTGGAAAATAAGATCGATCTGGATCTGCTCGCGGGGCCGACGTTGATCTTTGAGGGAAGCGCGCTGCAGGCAGTGAGGGCTTTTCCGGCCAATGTCAATGTGGCCGCCACCCTTTTCCTGGCCGCCGGGGAGAGCGAGGTAAAGGTGAAAATTGTGGCCGATCCGGGCATTCATGTAAACCGGCACGAGATTGTGGTGGAAGGCGACTTTGGGCGGATCTCGACCCTGGTAGAGAATGTTCCCTCGCCCCGAAATCCCAAGACCAGCTATCTGGCGGCGCTATCCGCCATAGCTACATTGCGATCTATCGTGGAGCCGGTGAAGATAGGAACTTAATCTCTTTGCTTTTTAATTCGCTAGGATATCTATTATCTTTTTCAGAACTTCATCGATTTTACCTGAATTTATGAGTAGAGATTTGGAACAAGAAAGGCGAATTCTTCCTTTATGGATTATCGCTTACTGGCGGAACTGGACTAGATATTGAAAAGTCCATCGAATGCTTTGACAAATCTCTTGAGTCAAAACCAAATTATGTAAGAGCCCTGGAAAATAAGAAATATGCACTTTACCAGTTGAAGCGAAATGATGAAGCCTTAACGTGTTCTGAAAAATTGCTTGCAATTGCAGATGATGTTATTAAGGTAAATCCATCGAACGCAGATGCATGGTTTTTGAAAGGCCAATGTCTCTTGGAACTTGGAAGACACGAAGAAGCAATGCAATATATTGATAAGGCTATCGAGCTAAACCCAAACTACAAAAATGCGATAATAAAGATGCCCAAACTCCGCAATAAGAACTCAAAGTCTAGAAAGATCACGGATGACGAGCCCAAATAGCCCCGCCATCTCTTCATTTTCCATTATTTTTTGGAGCATCGATGCCATGGATGAATTCATGGTTAGAGTATCTTTTCAGAAAAGGATGAGGCAGCCCTGGGTCTGATGGGATGAAAAATTGCAGCAAAGTACCCAGTATCATTCCCATAAGTTAGGACGAAGCCAAGAAGCCAATAGAAGACAAGCCGGAAACGATCTCAAGCCTTGCGGGGGTCTGGAAGACCTACGCTGTGATTAGAGCTTATCCTTTGGTCATATACAGCATCGATAAGGCTACAGTGGATCTGGCAGCAGATCTCTCAAGCAGGTATGTGCTCTTCATATCTGATGCATCTCACCTGGCAGCTTGCAGACCCCCCGCACTCCCGCGCGCACGGGCACGGGGACGGGCGCCTGCCTGAGGCGGCGGGGCAGTTCGTCGGCGGGCCTTGAACCTCATTGATTAGGAAATCTATTTTTAGAGGCCAAGCATATTAGTAAAATCGTGGTGAGATCGATGGAAGTTCTTGTTAAGAAAGGCGGGATAATTGAGATTCCTAATTCCGTTATGGTCGAGTTGGACATAAGCGAAGGCAAAAGATTATTTCTGAATGTAAAAGATGGAAAGATACTCATCAATCCGGCCAAGAACATTGCGGAGAGATTAGCAGGATCAATAGCACTGGATGATGTAGATCTCATTGATGAAATTGTCGAATCTGAGGATTGGTTGTGATAAATTCCCTGGAAGCACTGCCTTTATCTTCAGAGGTATTTATAGATGCCAATATATTTTTAGATCATATAATGAGACGTCCCAAGTTCTTACCGCCTTGCCATAATTTTTTTGTTGCAATTGAATCAGGTGCGTATAATGGATTCACATCAACTCTTGTGCTTAATGAAGTGCTTCACAAACTAATTCTCGCGGAAGCCACAAATACCTATGGGCTGCGCTCAGAACATGATGTCGCGAATGTATTGAAGCAAGACCCTGCGAAAATCAGGGGACTTTCTCAGGTCTGGAAGACCTATTCTGTTATCAAGGACTATCCAATTAAAATTTGCAGTTGCGATGAGTCTGTGCTTGACATGGCAGTTAATCTCTCGAATAAATATGGGCTCTTAATATCCGATGCCACTCACCTGGCGGTTATGAAATCCCAAGGCATTTCCAATATCGCTACTAATGACACAGATTTTCAGCGGTTAAATGAAATTGATGTCTACAAACCATGAAAATAGCGGGACGAGCTGTCTGATCTTCCCATCAATAACTTAGGCAATTGCCCCGTTGGCCCCCCGCCCACCCGCAGGTGCGCGCGTGCGGGCGCGTGCCTGGGGCGGCGTGGCAGTGGTCGGCAGAAATCCGGGGCGCGGGGGAAGGGCGCGGTCGGGCCCCTGCCGGAGGGCGGCCGCAGTTACATGACGGCCCGAGTGCCTGGCTACGTGGGAGAGGACAAGAGCGCTGTGCCTGAGGACGCTGGCAGATGGAGCGGGCCCAGGAGGCAGCCGAAGCGCGGAGCGAGGGGATTTGTTGTTCGAAACATGAGCGCGGCCAGTGATGACCAGAAATCATTAAAAGAAGGAGTGCAATAGTACTGATAACATGACAGAAGCCGTAATAGTTGATGGAGGTCTCCTTATACCAAATAGCCTTCTAACGAAGCTTGGCACAGAAAATCTCGAAGTCTTGACCAGAGGTCGCGAGATTGTGATCCGGCCAAAAACCAAGACCCGGCAGTATTATGGTTTCATGGGGATCACCAAATATGATGAAAAGCTCATCCGAGAGCTCGAGCATGATTGGGAAGAGAGTGGCAAAGATTGAATCTAGCAGAGTATTCGTCTCAACAGCCTATTTTCATCGACGCCAATATATTTCTTGACTATGCGCTCCCCAACATTGAATTTAGCAGCGCAGCCTCCGATTTCTTAGAGCGAGTTGAGCTGCAGGATCTAGTTGCTATCACAACACCTGCCGTCCTGAACGAGGTCTCTTACATTCTGCTCCTCCAACGGGGAATGACGATTTTAAATACCGAAAATAGAGATATTGTGAGGAACAAGATAAAGGCAAATGGCCATTTTGCTCATCTGTGCTATGATGCAGTCGATACGTTCAATGAATTTATCAGCGGTCTTGACGGCTTGAAATTGATCCCGGTCCAACCTGAGGATTATTTGCTTGCGTCCGATCTGGGGAGGGCTTACAATTTACTGCCAATCGATGCACTCCATCTATCTGCGATGAGGCGGGCCCATATAGGGAATATCGCCAGCAGAGATCGGGATTTTGAGCGAGTCGATGGAATCGTGATCTGGAGTCCGTGATTGGCATATCTCCGGGTCCCGGTAAAGGATGCCCGTGGGCCCACCTGCGGGGGCGCGCTTGCTGGCGTGCGGGCGCCTGCCTGGAGGCGGCGGGGCAGTCCTCGGCGGAAATCCGGGGCGCGGGGGGAGGGCACGGTCGGGCCCCTGCTGAGGAGCGGCCGCCGGTACAGGACGGGCCGAGGGCCAGGAGGATGATGATAATATGGAATGCCGCCTTTGCAGATAGACAAAGAATTTATTCTGACAGTTCTATTGTCAATCCATGAGACTCATCTGGATCTTTCCCGGCATAATTGCCATCATTATGGTCGCTGCGGGATCGACCGCCGCCAGTACGCCAGACAGAACGCTCGAACAAGCGGACAATGCGACTCCAATAGTGTTCGTATTCGACCAGGATTTCGCGCCCTTCACCTATGAGGAGAACGGCTCGATCTATGGCTTCGAATTGGACCTGCTCCGGCTGCTGGGCGAAGAGGAAGGTTTTCAGATCATTCCAAAGCCAATGGTTTGGACACAGGCCATGCTCTCCTTCCAGAAAGGAGATGCGGATGTAATCGGAGGATTGGTCAAGACCGAGGAGAGGAAAAAGCTATACAGCTTCACCGCTCACCCACATGGAACTTTTGACATATTGACCTTCATTCGGGATGATAGCGACATCAGATCGACGGGCATGCTTCAGGGCAGAAAAGTGGCGGTGCAGAAGGGAAGCATTTCTCTGGACCTCCTCAAGAATCTGATTGGTGTCCAGGCACTGGCTTACGATACCGAGGGCGAGGGGCTTTTGGCTCTCCTCCAGGGAAAGGCAGATGCCTTCGTAGGCGGAGGTTCCACCACATGGTTTAGGATAAAACAGCAGAACATCTCCGACATCAGAGCTCTGGCCATGCCCTGGGAGATGCACTCTCTCTACTTTGGGGTAAGAGATGCAAAGCTCTTGCAGTCCCTTAACCGTGGTATGGAGAAGCTGATTTCGGATGGGAGGTACGACCGGCTCTACCGCAGATGGTTCGTGCAAGAACTTGCTGAGGCCGAGATCTTGGCCCTGGTAGATGCCTCCCGCCAGGCCGGCTTCAATGCCTATGCACCATACTCGCGCTACTCGGTGGGCGCGGCAGTGCTCACCTCCTCTGGCAAGATCTACACCGGTTGCAATGTCGAGAATGCCCTTTACGGCCTGTCCACCAGTGCTCTGAAGGTGGCGGTCTTCAAGGCGGTATCCGAGGGCGAGAGCAACATCCGGGCAGTGGCAAATTGCCTACCGGACGAAAGGGCTGCTGCGCCTACCGGAGAAGAGCGCCAGATCCTATTTGAGCTAGGCAGAGGCATTCTGGTAATCCTGGGGGAGGAAGGAAATTATACGACTGAAATGGTCTCAGAAATCTTGCCGTATCCCTTTGAGATGAGGGATTGAATGGGTTCACATTGATGGTGCCGACATCCTGCGATTTCCGGCAGGCTCCGGGCCTGACTGCACCTGCGCGCCCACCCACGGGAGCGCGCGTGCGGGCGCCTGCCTGGGGGCGGCGGGGCAGTCGGCGGCGGAAATCTGGGGGAGCGTGGGAAGGGCGCGGTCGGGCCCCTGCTGGGAACGGCCGCAGGCACGGGACGGCCCGAGGGCCAGGCACCGTCGTGGGGGCACGGGCGCTGAAACTGGGGACTCTGGCAAGAGGAGCCGGGCCAGACGGCAGCCGAAGCGCGGAGCGAGGGGATTTGGTGTCGGATAGTGAGCGCGGCCAGTGATGACCAGAAATCATTAAAAGAAGGAGTGCAATAGTACTGATAACATGACTGAAGCCGTAATGGTTGATGGAGGTCTCCTTATTCCAAATAGCCTTCTCACAAAGCTTGGCACAGAAAATCTCGAGGTCTTGACCAGAGGTCGCGAGATTGTGATCCGGCCAAAAAGCAAGACTAAACAATATTATGGCTTTGTGGGTGAGACAGAATACGATGAAGCGTTCATCAAAGAGCTGGAGCGTGACTTTGCAGAGAGTGGTGATATTTGAGGATCCAGGAATATTCTTCATCAGACCAAATCTTCATTGACTCCAACATATTTCTCGATTATGCCATCCCAAATCCCGAATTTGGCGAAATAGCTTCTGATTTTCTAGAGAAGGTCGAGATTGAGGAGATTTATGCAGTAAGCACTCCGGCGGTCTTGGCTGAGGTATCTCACATCTTGTTACTGGAAACAGGTGCTGTAATTTTAAAAAATCGTAATCGTAATATTGTGATTGATAAGATAGAAGCAGACCGCAATTTTTCTCGCCATTGCCGCGATGCAGTTGATAAATTCAATGAATATATCAGTAATCTTGATGGCCTGCAACTAATTCCCGTTATGCCCGAAGACTATTTTCAGGCGTCGGATCTGGCCAGGGCTTATAATCTGATGTCTTTCGATGCCCTTCATTTATCTGCAATGAGGAGATCTCACGTCAGGAATATCGCCAGCAGAGATCGGGATTTTGAGCGAGTGGATGGAATCGTGGTCTGGAGTCCGTGATTGGCATATCTCCGATTCCCGGTAGAGGATGCCCGCCTGCTACCCGCGGGTGCGCGCGTGCGGGCGACTGCCTGGGGCGGCGGGGCAGTCGTCGGCAGAAATCCGGGGGAGCGGGTGAAGGGCGCGGTCGGGCCCCTGCTGGAAGACGGACGCCGGTACGGGAAGGCTCACCGCCGCGCCGACCTGCATTGGGTCTCATAATTGGGAAATCTATTTTTAGAGGCAGGGACATATTAGTAATGCATTGGTGAGATAGATGGAGGTTCTTGTTAAGAAAGGCGGGATAATTGAGCTTCCGAGTTCAATATTATCTGAGATTGGCCTTTGTGAAGGCAAACGAGTAGCTCTGAGCGTGAACGATGGAGAATTGCTCGTCAAGCCGATCAAGAGCCTTACTGATCAACTTATTGGCTCAATCCGATTAGATGATCAAAAACTTATAGAAGATATAATCGAATCAGAGGATTAGCTGTGATTAGCTCTCTGGATTCGCTTGCGCCCCAATCAAAAATATTTATAGATACGAACATATTTTTGTATGGTGCCTTGGACTATACAAAATACCGAGCTACATGTCGTACGTTCCTGCAGAATATTGAATCAGGTACCTATTTTGCAGCCACTTCCGCCCTGGTTTTAAATGAGATCGTCCACAAGCTCATTCTCGCCGAGACCACAAAGACATATCGTTTGCGAAGCGAGAGCGAAGCCAAGAAGCTCATAGAAGACAAGCCGGAAACGATCTCAAGCCTTACGAGGGTCTGGAAGACCTACGCTGTAATTAGAGCATATCCTTTGGTCATCTACAGCATCGATAAGGCCACAATGGATATGGCTGCAGATCTCTCAAGCAGGTATGGCCTCTTCATATCCGATGCATCTCACCTGGCTGTCATGAAAATGAACGGCATTTCCAATATCGTCACTAATGACAACGATTTTCAGCTAGCAGAAGACATCAGCATTTACAAACCATAACGGCATCTGCTCGTCTCCGTCCCCCGCTTGCGGCGGCGCTCGCGCCCACGGGAGCGCGCTTGCAGGCGTGCGGGCGCCTGCCTGGGGCGGCGTGGCAGTCGGCGGCAGAAATCCGGGGCGCGGGGGAAGGGCGCGGTCGGGCCCCTGCAGGGGAGCGGCCGCCGGTCCGGGACGGCCCGAGGGCCCCGGCCACGCTGCGAGGGCAAGGGCGCTGTGCCTGGGGACACAGGCAAGGGGGGGCAGGAGGGCCAAGTGGTAGCCGAAGCGCGGAGCGAGGGGCTAAGCGGGCCCGATTGCGCGGAGCACGCAAGCTATCGATTCTCTTCAAATGATCTGCATCATTTGAACTCAGAAGCATACTCAATGACATTTAAATAATTTATAAACAAATTTTTAAATAGTATATTATGAGAACCTAACCTCCCGAAAAGTTCAGGCGCACAAGTTTAGCGCCTGAATAATTTCCCTCTGTTTTTTTGTCATTTCAGTGTCAATTATCTGTCCGTCCGCTAAAGAAATTTTTCTAAATTTCTCCAATT
>Ga0247841_10001005_pt1 | contig 68221 bp, 55 predicted proteins | sample LaCruzMarch2015__2_FD_192410 | JGI IMG/M metagenome (GOLD analysis project Ga0247841, IMG submission 192410) | Freshwater microbial communities from meromictic Lake La Cruz, Castile-La Mancha, Spain - LaCruzMarch2015_18m | ecosystem: Environmental > Aquatic > Freshwater > Lake | place: Spain... | reverse complement strand
GTTGAACTTCTGAATCTAAACTGGATGTTAGTATTAGTTGGTTTTGTATAAGTTGGAGTAAATGTCTGCCATCCCCAATAACTATCTCCCCCACTTATCTGTGTGGCTCCTGTGGTGTGGGTGGCGGTGGCGGCACCGTAAACCTCCAACTCAGCGATTTGTTCGGCTTCCATGGCGCCGACAACCCCCCTATTTTCAATCCTTACATATCGAGCGACAATAGCTCCGCCTCCATCGATATTATTAGTTGTCCAATTATCAGTAATACACGACATATTATCGACTGCGGTAGTATATGTAACATCGTCTGCTGAATACTTTATTCGGCCACCAAGAGGAAAAAAGCAACTATATGTTCTGAATTGATTAATTGTATTATTTGAACCTAAATCAATCTTCCACCACAGCTCTCCCGCAGGCACCAAAGATCCTGTCCCATAAACTCCCCATGTGGTCGCAATGTTGCCATCAATCACTCTTTCTTTATCACTGACTGAGTGAGATGCGGATGTTGTCATGCCAGTTAAAGTAATCGCGCTTGACGAGAGATTGTTAATCTTAATCTGTCCGGGAGTTCCTGACGTATTAATATTACTTTTTGTTCCCGCATCCCAATCGGTCTGGGAACTGAGTGAAGCTGAAGTATTCTGGGCGCTAGCACTGATTGTGGCCGATTTGTTCTTTCCCTTATGCAAAAAATAAAAAATCACAAAGATCAAAATAATCAACGCTATCACATATACCAAAACCACAGGAATTCTTTTCATAATCTGGCTAATTGTATCATAAAATAAAACACCCCCGCAGAGCCAGTAGGACTGGGTACGGGGGTTGGAGCGGGGACTGCTGGTGGTTAGACTACCAAATCAACAGATCCCGAATGCCGTCTGGTACGAGACCGGCAGGGCCATCGGCCCGGAGCTCGATCGTCCGGAGTTCCCCGGCGGGAAGGGCGACCCTTCCTTCGACCCCCTCGAGCCTGATGGAGCCGTTGACCACAATCAGCTTAACAAACGGTCCAAAGACGTCGAGGGCCGCCTGCCTGATACCGAGAGGTGGTGAGAACGTCATCTTCAGTGAACGACCCACCCAAAACGTCTCTGGGTCGCCGTCCAGTACTGCGTTGGCGGCATTGGTGCCGCCGGTGCACGCGACCTTGCCGGACCCGACAAGGTCGGACAAGTTGCGGCAGGCCGGCTCGGTGGCGGGTGCGGGCGTAGGCCGAAAGTCGACGACCAGGCCTGCCGTCGGCGTCCCGGCGTGCCTTTCGGCAGCCATCTGCCCTAGCTCGAAATTGACCGCCGCGACCGCGAGGACCACGACCGTCACAAGCAGCGCTGCACACATTACGACCATTGCGCTTGGGGCCTTGGTCCGTGTCCGCGGTGCGGCAACCACACGCCGGTGTGCAACCGGCGTGACGTGGAGGGGCAACCCGTGCTGATTTGCCATCTTAGCGCCTCCAGGGGGGGCAGTAGCCCCCACCGACTACAACAAGCCGACATGGTTGCCAACACACTCCGCTAACGCAGAGTATGTCAGTCAACCGTTACTTACTCGTCCGATGTGTCCCGATATCTTAAACGTCTCAGACATCCCCCAGTGGGGGATACCCGAGACGGTCTGTCTATAGTTTCAAAGTACGGATTCCTGACCTTCCGCTTCTTAACTACGAACGAAGCGGTGAGCTTCTGAGTCCCTCCCCCAAGGGTCTCTTAAGCTCTCTTCTTTCGGCCAAGTGTAGGTAGATAGTGCTTATCTACCTACATCTGACCAAAAACAAGTTAATATACCATAAAACACATAGATTGTAAAGGATACGATGGATATAATGATAAATTTGCAATTTATAATTTTCAATAAATTAAGACAATGTGTCATTGAGAGCAATCCATGGGATGAGGAAACGATCTAGGGACAGATTGCTTCATCCGCCTATCGGCGGACTCGCAATGACGGCATGTCAAGATTGCCGCGCTCATTTCGTTCGCTCGCAATAACGGACAAGAAGGCACACCCGATTATATTATATCATGGGTTGTCTAGATTCAGTCTTGAGTCGGCACTTGTTGCATTTGGGCACAATAATTGTGCTATAATTAGCGAAAGTTAAGGAGGGAGTGATGGGTGGAGTACTTGATGGAGGTGTTATCCCCGGTGGTGCAGGTGGCGATTCAAAGGGGACGAGCGGTTTGCCCGTAGGTCAAGAAATTCAAGCAGGCGCACCACCGATTTCTCCGGCACCGCCGACAATTACAAATACTCCGGAATATAAAATAAATGTTCCGGGTAAACCGGGTGTTTCTCCCGATCAAAATTTGGGTGAACCGGTCAATGTTCAAAACAAAACTGAGCCATTACCCGCGCCAGCCGCGTCTACTCCTGATACAGCCGCAGTTTTTGGCCAGCCTGCGCCATCGACAGAAACGTCCGTTAATCCCGTCGGTCAACCGCCCGCTTCTGGCTCAGAAGCGGTAAATAATTCTCTCGCAGGAGAAGGACATGATATGCTGGAAGATTTAATAGCGGGACAGACGACTGTAACAAACGAAAAACCGGTGGCAGAAACGTCTGCTGCACCGGTGGTTACACCCGATTTGACACCGGCAACGCCAACGGCATCCCCGGCTGCTTTGCCCAAAGAAGAAGGAAATATCGGCGATGTGGCCGCATCCGACGCACTAAAAGATGACCAGCCGGCAGCTACCGCTGTGGATCAGAGTGAAGCCCCGGTTCCGGATTTTGTCGTGACGCCGGAAACGAACGAGAGTGAGACAGCGTTACCGCCGGCACCAGCTGGATCTGCTACGCCAACACCGTTTGGTGATCAGCGGCCAACAGATATCATGGCTCCGCCTATAGCCGATGTTCCGCCCGTTCAGTCAGATAGTACTCGGACTGAATCTGTAGAATCGCCTGAGGCAGAAACGGCGGAAGAGATTCTAGATAAGGTAGATGCGGGTTTGGCAAAGCTCCGCGCTATTCTGGATAAAAGGAATTCCTCTCAGTCGGAAAAGGGTTCGGGTGAATTATAATGGCATTAGTTGAACTTCTTTATTTGGTTTTGATTGTTTGTGTCGTTGTTATCACAGTAACGGCGGTATGGCTGTCGAGCGAGCTAATGGGGCTAATTAAATCGCTCAAAAGATCGGCTTCGGATACAGAGGCAATGACCAGCGAGTTGAAAGAGAAGGTTTTGCTCGTGTCGGAAGCAATGGACCGCGCCGGAACGGCCGCGACAAAGATTATTGGGATGATCGAGGACGGCGTTGAGTCGATCAAACAAAAACGAGATCAGATCACTGGTAGTTTGGGTGTGCTCGCGGGTGTTGGGGATTTTTATAAACAAAAAAAGCAACAATCTCAAGAAGTGAAAAAAGATAAAACCGAAGATCGCGAAGCCGATGATAAACAATCGAATCCGAAAGATAAGGAATCGGTTTCTCCGAAATAATAGCAGATGGATTTTTGTCGCGGGTGCAGCCGTTCTATGTTTGGCAGGGATTTTGGGGTTTGTGAACTCGAGTTTTTACGCCACTTGGTCTTTAAAGATGTCCCAAAAGGTCTTGCCTGCTCCAAGCGCGATTGTATCAGCCGAGCCGAGCCAAACGGCTAGCTTAGCCTTAAACGAGACCAAATCCCCCGAATCTTCCAAACAGCCCGCCGAAATTCCGGCTCAATTAAATCTTGATGTCCCTTTTACGTCTCAAGCGCCTACGGCCAATTGGGATAAAACGCATGAAGAAGCGTGTGAAGAAGCGGCAATCCTGATGGCCGGCCGATACTTTCAAGACAAAAAAATTAGCGGGACCGATGACGCCGAGACCGGTCTTAATCAGATTATAGAATGGGAAATGCAGAACTTGGGCTTTTTTGAATCAACAACGGTAGTCGAGACAGAGAAAGTAATCAAAGGAACTTATGGTCTTAATACCCAAGTTATTGAAAATCCGACGGTCGAGCAAATCAAATCGGCAATTTCTCAAGGTAAACTTGTTCTTTCACCCTCGGCGGGGCGGCAACTTCATAATCCTTTTTACAAAAGTCCGGGTCCGCTTTATCATATGCTCTTGATCAAGGGGTACACAAAGGATAAGTTTATAACTAATGATACCGGCACGAAGCGCGGTGAAAATTACCCGTATGATTTCCAAACGATCCTCGACGCAAACCACGATTGGAACGGCGGGGCGGTTGAGACGGGGAGCCGGAAGATGATTTTGGTCTGGAGAATTTAACGAATTACAAGATGGAATCAAGTGAATACTTAATCATCGGTGGCGGTCCGTCTGGCACGAGTGCCGCGGAAGCAATTAGATCGATCGACCAGGATGGTACGATCACGATTGTTGATGAGCAAAAAGAGAGGCTATATTCCAAAATAACTCTGCATAAATTTATCGAAGGTGTGCTACCAAAGGAAAATATGTATCTCAAGGACGAGTCATGGTACGTCCAAAATCGGATTGATTTACTCGGCGGGAAGGCAACCGATATCAATTCGGAAAACAAAATTGTTACGCTCGACAATACGCAGACGATTAGCTATGAAAAGCTGCTCTTTACTGGTGGTGGATATCCTCGGAAGCTGGGAGTTGAAAACGAAGCCGCGCGGGGGATTTATAGTCTCTACTCCTTGCACGATGCCGAAATGATTGCCGAAAGTCTCAAGGCAGCGACAAATGTAGTTGTAGTCGGCGGAGGATTCCTGACAATTGACATTCTGGAAACGCTTGCAAGATTGGGCAAAAAGGTAACGGTGGTTATCAGAAATGAGAGAGTTTTAAAAGAAAAGATCGGTCCCAAGGGCTCCAAAATAATTTTTGATAGGCTTGTTGGGCTTGGAATCAATTTTGAATTTAACGCCAGCGTCGAGAGATTCGAGGCCAATGAGGCCGTCAAAGGGGTGGTTCTTTCTGGCAGCAAAACATTGCCGGCCGATTTAGTAATTGTGGCAATTGGTATAGTTTCAAACGTCGAACTGGCTAAGCGTGTCAAAGCCGAGGTCGATCGAGGGATCGTGGTTAATGATAAACAAGAAACTTCTGCGTCGGGTGTCTTTGCTGCGGGTGATTTGTGCCAGGTGCGCGACAAAGCAACAGGGGAAAGCTTTGTGCCGGGCAACTGGTATTATGCCACGATTTCAGGGCGAGTGGCCGGAATTAATATGGCTGGCGGCGAGGCTAGTAATGAAGATATGCCAATAGTGGCGAAAAACGTTGCGGGGTTAAAATTGGGATTTTTGGGATTTATCGATGAGAAATATATAGCGAGTGAATTTGAAAAAAATGGTTCATATATTCAGACTTACCAAAAAAATGGCAAACTGATCGGTTTGAGCGTGATTGATTCGACGCATCCGATCGCAGATTTTAAAAAAATGATTGGTAAGGATTTTGATGAGAGCGTGATAAGGGAAATGATCTAACGGGTGATATGCAGGCTATGAGTCGTTGCTTAAATTTCGTATTCGTGCTTGAATCGGCTTGTTCGCGCGCAGAAGGAGAAGAGAATGCGCCACAATCCCGCCGTCGAAGAGTTGATGGTAGGATTCGTCCGAATGGGATGGGCAATTCGCATCGGCGGAATGGGTCCTCGTGGCTCGTTTCGTTTGATGAGGTGTCCGTTCTGTCTGGGTGAAGACGTAGTAACTATCGTAGAGAAAAACGGTCGGACGCGCTGCGTCGCTTGCCGACGGGTTAGCAACCTGGTTGAGGTGGCGCGGCTGTTTGGGTTCGAACCCAAGCATGGTCTGGACCTTTCCGAACTGGGAACCCGTGCGCCTGTCCCGGATCCGAGGAAGTCGGAGACGGGGCGGCTGATGAGCGCCAATGCGACACCGCGTCGGCTGCGCAGCCGACGAATTCGCAAAGGCAAGAGGCCTGGAGTGGAAAGAGTCATCAAGTAGTATCGATCGTAGAAAGCGCGCGAACGCAGGGGGCTGGCCACGCGGTGTCCAGCCCCTTTTATTTGACCCTGATTTGTAGTAGAATGGCACAAACCCGTATGGGTGTATCCTTGCGGTAGAAAGGGGGAACAGAGATGAGCAAGTCGCACGTCTCTGTACCCGCACCGTCACTCTTGTCGCAACTGCCGCTCAGAGAACGCCAGCTGAGGGCGAGACAGGCAGCGCGGCTGGCCCAGATGCCAGCCGGGTATAGGCTGGCTACGGCCGGCGACGCGGCCAAGGGCAAGGGGCTGGTGATCGAGGGGGTGACCATCGTCCCCGGCGACTAGCTTGCGTGGTCCACCGGGACGCAGCACGCTCTCTTCGGGGGAAGAGAGCAGACACAACACAGGGGGTTGCTGCGTCCCCCTATTTTTACAAACATTAGAATTAGAGCCGACATTAGCCTCTCCATTTGACTTGCCCCTTCCGTAGCCCTGGGCGAAGGAGGGTGGTTAGGACGCAAGATAGATCATTTAAATTCAATTGGGGGTCCCATCGTCTAGTGGTTAGGACACCAGGTTCTCATCCTGGCAACTGGGGTTCAACTCCCCATGGGATCACCAATTGAATTTAAGGTCTCAGAAATAGCAATTTGTTCCATCCAAATTACGCGTTCTTGCAACTGGAGTTAGATTTTCGTTCCACCCGAAAATCCCCCTAGGGGTCACCATTTAATTTACAATCAGTAGGATAGGTTTTTGCTAAAAGGCACTTTTAGGTTCCGCCCCCAAAGCCCAAAAACCGCATCCTGGCAACAGAAAATTAGATTTGCGTTCCGCCTTTAAATGAGATGACTAGACCTAAGCAGAATTTATTTTAGTGCGGCTTGGGTGAGATGATCAACTAGCCGGTCAAAGTCTAATCCGGCGGCTTTAGCGGCCCTCGGGAATAGACTCTCAGGAGTTAAGCCGGGGATCGAGTTTAGCTCCCAGACATAAATTTTCCCCGTGTTATCAACAATCATATCCACTCGTGAGAAATGCCGGCAGCCGAGGGCAAGATGTGCTTTTATACCAATATCTTGAACTTTTTTGGTTAAATCATCCGGAATTTTGGCCGGGACGATTTCTTGGGTGGTCCCGTCATATTTTGCTTTATAATCAAAAAACTTGCTTTGCGGAATAATTTCGGTGACCGGCAAAGCTTGCGGTTTGCCGCTATTATCTTCTAGGATGGCGGCAGTTATCTCTTTGCCCTTAATGTATGGTTCAACCATTGCCTCTTGCGAGTGCTCTAGAGCTAGTTTTAGACCAAGTTTCGCTTCGGCCTCATTTTCACAAATTGAAACGCCAACCGAGGATCCTTGGTTGTTCGGTTTGATAACTACCGGAAACTCGATCTGAATTTTTGCCTCTGTATCTGTCGCGATTTGGTGTTCTAGAACCGTAATCCCGACTGATTTAAGGATGATTTTGGCAAAATGCTTATTCATGGCCAGAGCGGATGAGAGTGCGCCCGAACCGGTATATCTCATATCAATTTCATCAAGAAGCGCCTGCAGTCCGCCGTCCTCGCCAAAACGGCCGTGCATCGCAATAAAAACCAAAGAGAAATGACGGGAAATATCAATCAAGGGGAAATTGACGGCATTCGGCAGCTTGGCCGGATTTTTTTCGATAGTATCCAGCTCAGGCGTTTGTAATAATTTGCCGGTGCCGATATCAATGATACCGGTCTGATAGCCAAGTCTCTCGAGCGCCTCGGCGACCTGGCGGCCGCTTGATATCGAAACTTCGCGTTCGCTGGATCGTCCGCCAAGGGCAACAAGGATTCTTGGTCTTTTAGGATCAATTTCGACGCTCATATTAAAACACTTTCTTTGAGAAGATCTAAGTCAACAAAGCGGTCTGCCTCGTCGATCAGTTTGCTTGAAGCAGTTTTTCTGAACGCGATTATCTCGGCGCGACAGCCAAGCGATTTGACATGCTCAACGAGGTCTTTGAAGTCGCCATCACCGGAAACCAGCACAATGACATCAAGCTTTGAGGCTGTGCGCATGATGTCCATAGCGATTCCAACGTCCCAGTCTCCCTTTTTGGCTCCGCCAAAGAAGACTTGCAGGTCTTTAGCCTTTATTTCCCAGCCCTGCTTGATGAGTGCTTCAAAAAAATTACTTTCTGGTTCGATGTCAGCCTTGATCACATAAGCAATCGCCCGGATCAACTGGCGTTCGTTAACGCCAAGGGACATAATTTTTTCAAAATTAACCTTCTTAGAATGAAGGTTTTTGGCTGAATAGTACATATTTTGGACATCCACGAACACGCCGACACGCTGGAAATGATTAATTTTCATAAACCTCCATTTGCTTTATTATTTTTATTTTTTTGTTCAACAATTATTTTACCACCGACTGAGGGATTATCCTCAAGATGAAACTTATATTCGCCGATTTGGCTAATCACAACCGAAAAAGTTTCATTTTTGTACAAAACCTGCGAATTAAGTGCCGCGAGATCGTCATCGGTGGGATGCGGATCGGACGCAATCCGGTGTGAAGCGCCGTCTTCGTTTATAAAAGTCAACTTGCTACCCGTGCTTAATTTTACGATCTGCGGACTAAAGTTACCGTTTTTAATTTCAATTATATTGGTGGAGACGGCGGTTGGGGTTGAGCTAACCTGTGCGTCCGCCATAGATTTGATTTTTGGCCCCTCACATCCGCACAGAACGATACTGATGACCAAGCTAAACAAAACCCCACCGAAAATTTTTCTGATCATTTAACGCTCTCTCTTTGGGGAGAGCCTAACTGAAAACTTGAATTTTCTCAAGCTTCCACTGCCATCGTCGATTTCGTCAATTTTACTTTTACCATAAAAATCAATTAGTTCAGTCGAGAGAATCTCTTTGAGGGTAGAGATTTCTTCCTGATTCGCCTTGATGTCGGAAAGTGTTTTTTGGTTGCCTTCCTCGGCTAAGACACGATCCCGCTCTCGTTTCTTAAAAAGAGCCTTTTCTTTAGATTCTTTCTGCGCATCCTGAAATATTTGGTCACTCTCTAGCTCCGAGCTTATCATATCCTTCAGGGTGCGATTTTCCGCTTCTAAGTCTTCGATCATCTTGATCCGATTTTGGATACTTGCGATGTCCATTTTCCCTCCAGAATAAAGATTTATCTAATAAAATATAAAAAAACTACAGCGGCCAGAAAGAGCTTGGTGACGTATGACAGAGGCAGGGCGAACCGCCCGACTTTAATCCACGGATACCATGTCGTATCAATGTGGTTCCATTTGTAAAAGGGCCTATATGGGTTGAAGACAAACCACATAAAATCCTCAAGAATCGTTCCGATAAGGTATGAAATTAACAAAATCCAAGTCAAATGCCAACTAAAGCCGACTAAAATTGAGGGTAAAACAAATAATAGAATGGGAAATAGAATGTAATAAGTTACGACGTGATAAGAAGTGTAGTCGTGGTTTCGGCTGATTTTAAATCGCCAAACTTTTTTGTTTCGTGCCCAGCCTTCCTCGCCCTCCAGAACAGCTTCGGAGTAGGCAAAAGCGATCATGGCAGCCTGGATGGTTATAAAGATACTGAAGTCTTTCATATTTATTATTTGGTTCGGAGACTAGGATTCGAACCTAGATCAGCAGGGTCAGAACCTGCCGTCCTGCCATTAGACGATCTCCGAGCGTTATTTTAACTCTTAGAAGGTTAGCATTTATGCTTTCCTTAATCAATTATTTAGATCGAGTAAACAACTTGGTTATTACAAGCGACCTTGTAAGGCGTAGCAATTTATTCTCACTTGCCACCTAGAAGATTCTCATAAAGTTTCACGGTTTTTTCAACCATCGCTTTCTCGGAGAAATTTTTTGTTATTCTGTCTCGTCCGTTTTGACCAAGTTTTTTTCTCAAACCTTTGTCGAGAAGGAGTTTTTCTATTGCTCTGGCTATTTCTTCTGACTTTCTCGGATTAACAAAAATGCCGCATTTCTCTGTTACCAGCCATTTTAAAGGTCTAATGTCAGAGGCGATAACTGGTAACCCGACGGCCATAGCCTCGCCAACGGCGAGGCCAAAAGACTCAGATAGGGAAATGCACAAGAAGAAAGAAAAGTGTTGAAGTCGCTCGCTCACTGAATCAACGCGTCCGAGAAAATGAATGCATTTATCAACTTTTTTGGCCCTCGCCAGGTTTTTTAGACGCTTGAGCTCGGGTCCATCGCCAATGATTTGATAATGGAAATTAAGCTCGGGGTACTTTTTCTTAACTTTAGTGATCGCCAAGATGGCGTTTCGGTAATTTTTAATTTGATTTAACGAACCAACCGAGCCAATTAAAAGCGGCGCTTCGGCGGGCTTATTGATAACTTTAACCGATGAAAATTCGGGATCAATACCGTTTGGAATAATGACTATTTTATCCTTACTAAAGCCTTTTAAGAGGAGAAAATCGGCGACCGATTGAGAAACGGCTACGATTTTGTCTGTCCAGCGTTCCATAAATTTTAGGCCATTGAGCTGAAACTTTTCTAGGGCAAAATTGGGTAAGTGAAAATACTCTGTCCATAGATGCTCGGTGTAAACGACTTTGGCGTGATCGACTTTTCTGGCCGCTAATCGGCCGAGCCATCCGCCCCTGGTGCCGTGACAATGCACAATTTGCGGTGCTTCATTTTTGATAATTTCGCGGATTTTGTGATCGGCGTCGCGATCAAAAAATCCGCGCATTCTAACCTCATAAGTTTTGATGTTTGCCTCGCGGGCTTTTTTGGCGAGCGGGCCCTTTGGGGTAATCAGTGCAACATCAAAACCTTTTGCAATCAAGTTTTTGGTCAGCCTAAAAACGTGAGACGGCGCGCCTGTTGAGGACGAGTCACCGGAGATTTGAACAATTTTAGTCATAGTAAACTGATTGCGTTTTTTATTCTGCTAAGCGACTTTTCTTTGCCGATAGCGGCGGATATCTCGGCTGGTGATGGTGACTTTTCGAGGCCACATAAACTGTAGCGGATCGGCCAAAAGATATCGCCGTTTGAAAGTCCTGCATTACTGACAGATTTCTCCAGTGCACTTTGGATTTCTTTTTCGTTCCAATCTTGTAAACTTTCCAGATTGTCCAATGCGAGAGTAAGGCCGCGCTTTGTTTTTGTTTCATCTGATTTTTTGAAAATTAGCAATTCGCGATCAATCCGCGGAGTCTTTTCCAGCTCGTCGATCTGCCCGAGGGCGGCAAGAATTGTCGGGTGGCCACCGCGCGTGATTAAATGTGCTTGTGCATCGCTTAATTCATTTTTGCCAAAATCAGCTGAAATTTTCCTGATTTGATCAATCGACATTTGCTGTAAATAGTGATTGGAGAAACTGTCCAGCTTTTTGATATCAAAAACAGCGGGTGACTTGTTGATGTTGCCGGACTCAAATCTTTTGACCAGATTGCCGAGAGTAAAAAATTCCTCGTCTGTTTTTGGGTTCCAACCCAGAAGGGCCATGAAATTTATCAAGGCCTCAGGCAAATATCCCATTTTGCGATAGCTCAGGATTGTGGTCGCCCCGTCTCGCTTTGAAAGCTTACCCTTGGTTGGCGAGAGAATGACTGGCAAGTGGGCGTATATTGGTGGTTTGAAGCCCAGCATCTCAAAAAGCAGGATGTGTTTTGGCGTTGAAGGTAGCCACTCTTCGCCCCTGAAGACGTGAGTGGTCTGCATTTCATGATCATCGACAGCGTGTGCGAGGTGATAGGTAGGAAAACCATCTGATTTGAGTAAAACCTGATCATCCAGCGTCGAAGAATCCACACTGATTTCGCCACGGATGAGGTCGTCGAAAGTGATTTTTTTGTTTTGGGGGATTTTCATTCTCACGACGCAACCTTCTTCGTACGGAAGATTGAGTTCGCGGCAATGATTATCGTAGCGTGGAATTTGCTTTTGAGATTGTTGCTTGCCCCTGACCTGTTCAAGTCGTTCTTTTGAACAATTGCAGACGTAGGCGTGACCTTGCTCAATGAGCTCTGTGGCAGCTGTTTTATATTTTTCAAGCCTTTCTGATTGAATGACCGGATTTTCGAGATTTTCCGGGACAATATCAAGCCAAAGCAGGGCCTCTTTAATAGTTTTGATTGATTCGGGGTTGTGCCTATTTTGATCGGTGTCTTCGATGCGCAGAAGAAACTTGCCGTCGGCATGTTTGGCGAAGAGATAGTTAAAAAGAGCGGTTCGAATATTGCCGATGTGGGGATCGCCGGTAGGCGATGGGGCAAAGCGAGTTATGATCATAGTTATATTAAATTAAAGATTAAAATTTAAAAATTAAAACGATAAGTCAAAATAAAAAGAGTCTCAATTCTCAACCAATTCTCAATAATCACTTTTTGTTTTTCAATGTTAGCAAGCTTGCGGCGATTATTGAAGCGATTTCATTATTTTCACGAACGAGATTGTCGCATTTCAAACCCATCTTTTCAAGGACAAAAAGCCAATATTCGGTTTCGTTGGCGCTTTTCAATGCTATGTCAAAAAATTTGATATAGTCCTTTTTTGAGCTTGATGATTTGGCTTCGACAACGTTGGCACCAATCGATGTTGCGCACCTTGTAAGCTGGTCTCTTATTGGCCAAAATTTTGGTTTTTCCGGGAAGGTATCAGTAAAATCAATTACAGATATCGAAAACTCAATAAGTCGATTGATAAAGTTCTTTTTAAATTTTTCTTTATCATTTTCCATTTTAATGTTTAATCTTTAATTTTCTTCAACTGCATTTTCAAAGTGTTTAATTTCTGGTGGATTGGTGCTGGTGTCAACCGAGATGATATCGATCCTGATGGTCTGTCTGGGATATTTAATCTGCAGTGACTTTGCAAGCTGAATTAATTTGTGTTTCTTGAAGGAATTTACCATCTCATAGCCCTCTCCAAACTCGTGTGAGGACTTTGTCTTGACTTCCACTACCACTATAACAGATTTTCTTCTGGCTAAAACATCTATTTCCCCAAGCGGTAATTTAAGGTTTTTGGCAAGGATTTTATAGCCAGACTTTTGCAAGAATCTTTCAGCTAAACTCTCCCCGAGATTACCGGTTTCTTTTTTGAAATATGCCATGAAACTATACTAACAAAAAAACAGCCCTGATGGGCTGTTTTTTTTATCTGTTTAGATCTATTTTTTCTCGGTCTTTTCCTGCTTTGCGGGAGATTTTGGAGCTTCGGTTGGTTTATCTTCTTTTGTTTCTTCTTTATCTTCTGTTTTTGGTTTCTCCACAGCTTCTGTTTTGACGTCATTCCCGGTTTCTTTTGCGGTGTCGGAGCTTTCCTTTTCCTTCTCGATCTCAGCTTCTTCCGCGTTTTCTACAATTTCTTCCTTTTCACCTTTCACCTCTAACTTTTCACTGTCATCGTCCCCAACAATGATATCTTCCCAGCTCGCCAAATCCTCTTTTTCTTTTTTGAGTCTTTTAGCAGCTTTGCCGATTAAACCCCTGACATAGTAGAGTTTGGCACGTCTGACTTTAGCCGAGCGGATTTTCTCGATTTTGGTAACGATCGGTGAGTGGAGCGGAAAAAGCTTTTCGACACCGACGCCGGAAGCGATTCGGCGAACGGTGAAAGTTCCATTTATGCCAGTGCCGTGCTGAGTTTTAATCACCAAGCCTTCGAAGATCTGGATTCTCTCTTTGTTGCCTTCACGGACTTTTTGGTGAACTTTAACCCTGTCTCCCGGCCTGACGTCGGGGACGTTTTTCTTGAGCTGAAAATGGTTGTGAGTAATAGCTGCGTCCATGTTTTTAAATTATTTTTTTCTAGGAGACTTTTTGACTTCTTTTCTCGTGATCATCTTGATTGGCTCTTCTTGCTTGATGATTTTGCTCTCGGAATTTTTGCTTAACGCTTCTCGCGATTCGGCTTCTTTTTCTATAATATTAATTTTTTCCTGGTCAAAGGCTGCCTGGACCCCACCGCTACTTACTCTTTTCTTATTGTTTTCAATCTTAACTTTCGATTTTTCGTTTGCTTTAACCGAGACGATTTGTTTTTTTCGTCTGTTGCCAGTGAAGGCGATTCGACTAACCTCTCGATAACTGACAATTCCGTCGCAAGTGGCATAAAGAGTGTCGTCGTTGCCTCTTTTGACGTTTTCGCCTGGCGTATAGGCGGTGCCTCTTTGGCGAATGATGATCTGCCCGCATTTAATCGGCGAACCGCCAAAAATTTTGACGCCAAGACGCTTTGATTCACTGTCGCGGCCTAATTTTGTTGTGCCTTTTGCTTTTGTATGAGCCATATCTTCTACTAATGCTGATGTGTGTTAAATCAAACTTAAAAACGTGATTAATCTGTTCTTAAACTAGTCCACGCGAGGAACCTAATTGACTTTAAGAACTTTTAACTGATGACGATTTTAGCAAAAACAGGATTGACAGTCAACAGGTCAGCTGATAAGATCTGCTGATGTTTTTAGAAACATCAGCTGGATACCCGTCAGATCAAGGGAGGCGGTCGACGTGGAGCTAACAGGACTGTCTAAGAGCTGCGGCGCAAGATCGCTGCAGCGGGATTGTCGGATGAGGAGTTGGTCGCCATCGTTGAGGCCGTGATGCAGGAAAGGAGGTACCTGGTCTTCCCGCCGGTTGAACCCGACGCGACGGCCAGCGATTCGCTGTACTGTCAGGAGTAGGGCAGCTATGCTGCCCAGCCCTGGCTCAAGGCCCGCCCGGATCGAGGGATCCGCGGCGGGCTTTTGCGTTTTTGCGCCCAACTGCTATCTTTATGGTGTAGGAAAATTAGTATTTTGGTGCAAGCGTTATTTATGAAAAAGTCTGATTTTGTCCATCTGCACGTCCATTCCCATTACTCACTCCTAGATGGTCTTGGCACGCCCAAGGCCTTGGTCAAACGTGCCAAAGAAATGGGTATGGAAGCCCTGGCACTGACGGATCATGGCGCAATGTATGGGGCGATTGATTTTTATAAAGCGGCCAAAGAAGAGGGCATCAAACCCCTTATCGGCGTCGAGATTTATATCGCTCCGCGCAAATTAACCGATAAGGTTTCAAAATTAGATTCCAGTCCTTACCATTTGATTCTGATTGCCAAAGATGTTGAGGGCTATCGAAATTTGATGAAACTTGATAGCATTGCGCATTTGGAAGGTTTTTATTATAAACCGCGGGTTGATAAAGAGACGCTAAAAAAATACGCTAAGGGAATTGTAGCCACTTCGGCCTGTTTGGCGGGTGAAATTCCGAGGCTTTTGTTGAGCAAAGACTTCGAGGGTGCTAAGAAGGTGTTGGACGAATACAAACAAATTTTCCCCAATAATGATTTTTATTTGGAACTACAAGATCATCCGGATATTGAAGACCAGGCGATTGCCAATGATCTGGTAATCAAGCTGGCGCGTGAAACAAACACAAAAATGATCGTGGCTTGTGATACTCATTATATAAAAAAAGAAGATCGTGACGCGCACGATGTGCTGATCTGCGTGCAAACCGGAAAAACGGTGGATGATCCCAAGCGAATGATTTATAGCGGGGATTTTTCATTGCGCGACCCGGAGGATTTAGTAAGCGCATTCAAGGAAGTACCGGAAGCGCTGGAAAATACTAAAGAAGTTGCTGATAAGTGTAATCTGGAAATTCCCTTTGAGGCAAATTTGTTGCCAACTTTTCCACTACCAACTGGTAAAACGGACGTGCAGTTCTTGCGTGACTTGTGTGATCAGGGGATCAAAATTCGTTATCCTGAGGCAGACGCAGCGCAGTTAAAGAAAATCAAGGAGAGACTCGATTATGAACTTTCGGTAATCTCCGATATGGGCTTCTCGAGTTATTTTTTAATCGTTTCGGATTATGTGAGCTGGGCTAAGAAACAGGGGATCATGGTTGGCCCCGGCCGCGGGAGCGCGGCCGGCTCAATCGTGGCCTATCTAACCAAAATTGCCGATGCTGACCCCTTACAATACGATTTGCTTTTTGAAAGATTCTTGAACCCCGATCGTCATGAAATGCCTGATATTGACTTAGATTTTGCGGATCATCGCCGCGGGGAAGTGTTGGACTATATCGTCAAAAAATACGGCGAAGATAAAGTGGCCGGTATTATCACTTTTGGAACAATGGCGGCGCGGGCCGCCGTCCGCGACGTTGGCCGTGCTCTCGGTTACCCTTATAGCGAAGTCGATGTAATTGCAAAAGTGGTACCTCCTCCGGTTCAGGGTAAACATATTCCACTGGCCAAGTCTGTGGGAAGCTCAGCCGAACTGAAGGAATTTTATACTAAAGACCCGCGGGCTAAGAGGCTGCTTGATATGGCGATGAAGCTTGAGGGAACGGTGCGTCATGCCTCCCAACACGCCAGTGCCTTTGTCATTACCAAGGACGAGTTGACCCGCTACGTTCCACTCCAACAAGCGCAAAAAGAAGGCGTGAAGCAGGTTACACAATATTCGATGTATCCAGTAGCCGAGCTTGGACTTCTAAAAATGGACTTTTTGGGATTGGCTAACTTGACCACGATTGAGCGCGCTTTGGAAATAATTGAAGCAGTTGACGGCGAAAAGATCGATATTTTTAATCTGCCGCTTGATGACAAGAAAACATTTGAGCTTTTAGGCAACGCACAGACGACGGGCATATTCCAACTGGAATCGGCAGGGATGAAGCGCTACGTTAAGGAGCTCAAGCCCACTAGCCTTGATGATGTGGCCGTCATGGTGGCGCTTTATCGTCCCGGACCGATGCAGTTTATTGACACCTTTATTGCCAGAAAAAACGGTCGCGAGCCGATTGTTTATCCGCACGAGATGACCCAAAAGGCGCTTGAAGTGACTTACGGCATTCCGGTTTATCAAGAGCAGGTCATGCAGATTTCTCGCGATATGGCTGGTTTTACCGGCGGTGAAGCGGACAAATTGCGCAAGGCAATGGGTAAAAAAATTGCCGAGCTGATGGCGACAATGAAAGAAAAGTTCATCTTCGGGGCGCAGAAAAACGGGGTGTCAAAGGCTGATGCCCAAAAGGTTTTCTCGATGCTCGAAGATTTTGCTGCTTATGGGTTTAACAAGTCGCATGCGGTTTGCTACGCCATGATTGCTTATCAGACGGCTTATCTTAAAGCTCATCATCCCGAATGTTTTATGGCGGCGCTTCTGACCAACGATCTTGACGATATCGAGAGAATTTCAATCGAAATCGACGAATGCAACAAAATGGGCATTGATGTGTTGCCACCGGACGTCAATGAGAGTTTTGTTGATTTTGGTGTGGTCAAAGAAACTCGTGATATTAGATTTGGTCTGGCGGCGATTAAAAATATCGGGGCTCATCCGGCTAAGATTATTGTTAAAGAGAGAAAAAACAATGGGCCATATAAGAGTTTTGAGGATTTTATCGACAGGCTAAGTAAGACTGATGTCGAGGTGTCATCCGGACCCGAGGGTGAACTAAAGGCTAGCCGCACGATTTTAAATAAAAAGGTTTTGGAGGCATTAGCCAGAAGCGGTGCGCTTGACCAGCTTGCCGAGAGAAATCAGGTTTTGCAAGGTATGGAAACTATTACCAAGCGAATTCAGGACACGACCAAACAGACTAAATCTTCGCAGATTGGGCTATTTGGCGAAGTGCTTTCGGCGGATATCGAGATCGGTAAGCTTGATTTGCCCACTGTTGAGCCGGCTAAACCGGAAGACAAACTCGCCTGGGAAAAAGAGCTGCTGGGGATTTATATTAGCGAACATCCACTTAAAGAAAATGGGCCAAAACTGCGTATGGCAGCCAGCCATCAATTGATTGATTTGACTCTAGCCATGGAGGGCAAGAGAGTCAAAGTAGGGGGTATTATTCAGGCGGTCAAAAAGATCAACACCAAAAATGGTTCGGCGATGGCTTTTGCTACCATTGAAGATCTCTCCGGCAAGTCGGAAGTGCTGGTTTTCCCCAAAGTGCTTGAGCAAGACGGGCCGCTATGGACAACGGATAACATTGTTTTGATAACGGGAAAAATTTCGACCAAAGATGGTGAAGTTAAAATTCTGGCCGATAAGGCGGAAAAGTTTGATCCGGCAAAAATCATCACCCCGGATTTTGCAGGCTTTGCTGATCACAAAATACTTTCATCAAAAGAGCACATTGTGACTGTCGATACAGAAGAAGATAAAATTGTCGAAATTGATCTGGACGAGGCGCCGCAAGTTGAGACTTTGACCGAAAAACTAAAAGAAGCTCTGAAAGATAAGAAATTCTGCCTTTGCGTGGATAATGCGGCGTATATTATTTTGCCAAAAGGAACGAGTAAGCCAAAAATTTTGAAATTGAAGGGAATTGTTGATGCCCACCGGGGCGAAAATGAGCTAACTCTGGCTTATAAACAAAACGGCGATTTTAAATTCGCTAAGACCAAAGCCAAAATTGCCCTCAGCAAAGAATTCGAAAAAGAACTAAAAGAGATTTTGGATAATTAAACTCCTTTCCTCGTCATAAAGTCTGAACATCCGAGGAGCTTGCTCCTCAGGGGTGCCGTTTGCGAGTGACCGTGGGGAGCGCGGCAATCTGTTTAACCGAAATGAGATTGCTTCATCCGCCTATCGGCGGGCTCGCAATGACACACAATAGTCATTGCGCGGCGTGGGAGTGGAGACCACACCTAATTGTGCGCTAGCGGTGCTGCGGCAATCTATTTTTTAAATTTTTCAACCTCTTGATTTTTATAAAAAAAGGACTACATTTTTCTTAGCACATTGAGTGTGGGGTGGAGTCAAGGACCTTTAGGGGAAGGTCCGAAAAAACCGAATAGGGTTGGTTTGCAGCGGGCCACGGGGCCGGCTGCGAAACAGGCGCGAAAGCGCCGGGCGTGGGGTCTGGAGAGTGTATCGTGACTAACTTAGCACACGCTCTTGGATCCCGCTCCGTCGGGACGTACGTCGGGTCGTTGTGCGGTGGGGTTTGGCGCGAAGGCGCCAGATGTGAGGCAGGGGGCAGCACAATACTGTGCCCGTCTCACGCCTCCTGTCGCTGTGTGGAAAAGTCGTATAACGTGGGTTGTAGTGGCACAATGTGGTGTTGGGTTGGCGGCCCCGATCGCGAGGGAGCGTGCAAGCCACGAGCTTGTGCGCGTAGGACCCCTCGGGGCCAATCTGCCGGCACTCTGCTGGCCACGGTTTTCCGCGGGTAGTTGATAGAGCGGTCCATCCATCTCGGGTGTCCGGTGTTGTACATGCCGGCCAGACCTTAGCGGAGGTGGCCTCATTATCACGCCGGCGTGCGGGAGCGCGCCGGCCCCTCGGCCATGGGGCCGAGGGCGCCACTGTCTCGAGGACCATGTTCCCTCACGGGAGGGGACATGCAATCATCTCTCACTCATTGTCCCTCGCCCCCTTCGGGGAGCACTCAGTACCAGGGCCGGACTCATCTCAAGAGTTCCGGCCCTTCGGCGTTTATATGGGCTATTTAGATTGCTTCACCAAAATAAGAATAGAGATTGCTTCATCCGCCAACTGGCGGACTCGCAATGACGAGAGGGAGGCACTCACCGCAATGACGGATAAGGAGTGTTGCAATTACGGATGAAAAAGAATGACAAAAGAAAAACGCTCGCAACAACTGCTATAACGTCGTCGCGTGGCGGGGGGAGTGGAGACCACGCCTAATTCTGTGATAGCAGCGCTGTGGCGGCTTGTCATGGGACTACCGCACTTCTTCACGTTCATAGGAATGAGTGAAAGCACTAGAAACAACTGTGGTCACGAGGTCTGCTAAATTTTTTTTAATAAGTATTAAGCTATTTTGCCAAAATCACCAAGATATCAGCGTCCGGCTTTTTCTCGCCGCCTGGTAAAGCTCCAACTGTACCACCGACTACGTCGGCAATTGCCTTGGCTTGATCAGCCTTTGAGCCAGAGATATCAACAACGATTGATTCTTTGTAGTCAGTTTTACTAGCTTTTTCCTTAGCTGAAATCTCGGAGTTGACGATTTTGTTTTTGATATTTGTCTCAGCAGTATTGGTTATTCCCTCAGTAGTCGAACCATTATATAGAGCAATCTTTATATTTGCGGTCGTTGCGCCCTTGTTGGCATTTTGCTGATTATCAAGAGCGATCGGCATTATCTCTATAACCTTGTTTGATGAAGGACGATAGAGGATAGCTTTTTTTGCCTTGGAGTAGATCAAAATCTTGTCGCCATTTTCCGCATTTGCGAAAAATTCCTGATCTTTTATCTTATCCTTGTCGAGAACGGTTGCTGTCGACGGTGCTTCATCCGATGGAACCTGGACGATTTTTCCAATTTTTTCCTGAAGCCAATCAACTTCTTGTTTAGTGACAATTTCGGGGTTTTTTAGAACCTTCTGATAACTCTGGTAATAATAGAGGCCAACGGCGAGCGCGCCAAGAAATATCAAAATCAATATCAAGCCAATAACAAACTTCCACGAGAGCATCTTTTTCAATATCGCCATTATATCTCCAAATTATTTTTACTTTTTCTTTTCTTTAAGTTATTAAATTATAACTACTTTTGCTAAAAAATTGCAAACCACGAGACGTCGCCATCCGTCGTAGGAGCTACATCGACATTAATCATAAAGCCTGTTTTATCTATCTCGGTTACCCAGCTTTTCGCATTAAATGACGGCGTGAGAGTTAGGCTTTGCGGAGCGCTTTCCCAGCTCTTATCAACTCGAACCTGCGTTTGCCCAGCCAGAAACTTCACTCTACCGGCGAACTTTTCGTTCCCTTTGATAATACCCTTAAATATTGCTTCACCCTCGACCGTCAAGGTATCTGCCTTAACCGCACCCAACGCGGCGAGCTTACCCAGATTTGCAGTCCCTAATTTATGTGAAATATTGACGAAGACGATGATCTTTCCGTTTACCGCGTTAAAATCCTCCAGAGCTGTTCCTATCGTAACCTCAGATTCTTGCGTAGCCTTCGAGGCGGTTCCAGCTTCGCCTGACACAGTAATAAGATCTCCCTTTTTGATCGCACCATTTTCATTTGTAACCTTAACCTTAACACGACCGGAGAGCGCGACTGCCCTCGGATTTTCACTTTCCGAGAAGAGGTTTTCGCCAAGTTTAATTTCGGGGTTTACAGAGACAATTCCGATTGTTGCCCCGGCATTTGCGCTTGATGCTTTTTCGATATAGGCCTTTGAAGCCGGGCCATTTGTAGTAGTAACTTCAGTTGCATCCTTCGATAAGCTGGCAGCCACGACGTCGCCCGATTCAATTGTTGTATCATCGGTTCCATAATTTTCAGCCATATCAGTCAAATCATTGGTTGTGCAGGTAGCGGCGGTCATCAGTCCGTCTTTTACTGTTACCGATTTTATTCCTTTGTTTGCGTCGCAGGCAACCGATACGCCAGCCGTACCATCGGCCGACTTATAGCCGTTTGCCTGTAGATATGAACCGTCATAAGTTAAGGTTGATGCATCAGTTAATCGCCCATTCGTAGTTGCAAATGTGATTCTACCCGAGGTCAGTCCTTCCGATAAAGCCAGCTCTTTTCTCACCGAACCGGTAGAAACAGTCGCGTAAAATTTATCGGTCAAAAATTCAACCGCGCCGGCCTCCGCCGAGGAGAGAAGTGGTCCGGAAGTGAACTTAATCGGTGCTGTCCCTGCCGTCGCGCTACCAGCTGGCAAGGTTAGCCAAGCCGTGGCATCAATATTTATCCCAACCTTGTCACCAAATTTGAAACTATCCTCGTCTTCCATCCAATTAAGAACACCTGAATTTGTCGTACCAATAAAATTAAACGCTAAATCGGTATCCTTGACGGTACTAAAGTTGACTGTCCCGGTGCCTCCTCGATACATAAAGGTATCATTTCCCCAGCTTATACCTTGATCTGAAGCGGTTGAGACTCCAAAATTGAGGGCGGCAGTACCAAATCCCGTGCCGATTCCTATCTGGTTAGTATCAACCCAAGTAGCGCTACCTATCGCTCCATTTTTTACGTTTGAACCTGTGTCATTCGCAGTCGTGCCATACCCTTCGTTTAGCATCCAGTAGTGGACTTGGTTCGTGGTAACGTTCGTTCCTTGAAATAGAGACGTCACAGCGGTCTGGTCAATTGTTGTAGAATAAATAGCCGCTCTTCTTAAATATCCGTTCCATGCAGATGTATTAGTCAATGATAAAACAAAAGCAGCTGATGAAAGATTGGGGGTAGTCGTCGGGATTGTCCCTAAAAATGATAATGACTGCAAAGTGCCATTTAGATAAACTTTCAGTTTGTCTGCGTTTGCCACCCCAGATCCGTCATACGCTACCGCCAAATAGTACCATTTATTCACCGGATACAATGTTGAAAAGTTGTTAATATATCCATAATTTGGTGTTGAGCCATTGTCTATTTCAATCCTAAGTAAATCAGTTGATTGGTCGTACAGGAAAATGATTCTATTACTTCCATCCACCTGTGAATAAAGAAGATATTTACTCGTAGAAGCATAACTACTCGGATTAAACCAACAACTAAATGAGAAATTCGCAACACTCGTTAATTCCGTGACCTGTCCCGCCGCCCAAGTGATATAGTCTGCGTTACCGTCAAATGACAAAACTTTGGGGTTCAAAGAAAATGTCGAAGTATTTATTGATATAGGAGTGGAGTTTGTGTTTATTAAACCTTTTTCGTTCAGTAAATATCTATCAGTTAAGGCGGCTCCTGCCGAATCAGAAGTCGTTCTGAAAAATATGTCACCAGGGTTTATATCCGATGCAATAGTGTTTCTGGCTCTGAACTCAATTGCGGCGGCAATCGGATTCGTTGTTGTCTGAGTGTCTATTGTTCTGCCCTGAATGCCACCTATAACATCGCCAGCAGCTACGCTGGTGTCATTTCTTGTCAAAGTAGAAATTCCTCCTGTCGTGCCAGCGACATCAAATGCAGAATATGGGGTAAGAGTCGCACTGGTTGTCCCGACCATAAGTGAACCGTCAAACCTAGAGTTACCTCCAGCCACCCAAATCGTCCATGGGTTCGTTATAGTAACATTCGTTCCGGCAATCGGGGCAGCGTTTATATACAAAGTTGCGGCATTAGTATAAGTCACAGCATTGGAGGCTGCCAGAGTCACAGCGGCGATATTATCAGAGACTATAGAAGCAACCGTACCTGAGCCAGAAGTGTCGGTGTATGTTCCTGTGGCCAGTCTAAATCTCTTGCCAGAACCTCCCCAAGAAGCGCCTGACATATCCCCAGCCACCAACAGTCTGGAAGTTTTAGTACTTGTGCCAATCCCCATATTGCCCATAAATTGGTTAAATGCAGCCGCTGATTGTTGATAAACCCCATATTCGTTTGTGATTGCAGGAATAATTAAAGTAAACCAAGTAATATCATTATCGACAGTAGTGCCGTTTTCAGTAGTTGACCACGGAGAGGGTTCGCTTCCTCCAGAAGTGCCAGCGTTTTGAGCGATGTAGTAGTATCCGTTGGCAACAGTCGGTGCGACAATAGTATTTATTGCATAAGCCGTGCCGGACGCCCAAGCGGAAGGAGTAGGGATAACAGAAGGCGTTGAGAGAAGTAACCCATAATAATTTGTTATTATTCCTCGTTTTATATAGGGAGTAAAATTTGCACCATAAATAGTAGTCGTGTGAGGGTTAGAATATAAATCTGTATTGTTATGGCCAACGATAACAGAATTTCCAACTAATCCCGTAAGCGTTCCAGAGTCATTTCTACCTGCTGAACCAGAACGTAAGTTAGCTCCTGAAAATATAGTTGTAGTTCCAGTATTGGTTATCCCAGCGGAGATAATGTTGTTGACCCCACCATAAACAGCATTCCCCCCATAAGAACCACCGGAAGTAATAGTTGACACAGTGGAAGAACTAAAACCAGCCAAAGTTGCGTTGGTAACGGTAGGGGTGATGCTTATTTTAACCGCACCACCTAGGGTCGCCGCCGCTGTTCTGTACCACGGAGCATCTCCACCGATCATCAGACCACCGGTTGAACCAGTAGTCGTTAATCCAAGTTGAGTTCCGTTATAGGTAAAAGTGGAAGAATCAACTAAAAGCCCATTAGTCGAGGCATAAGTAACTCTGCCAGAGGTTAACCCGGAATCGGTTATATTGGCATGCGTTACGGCCGAAGTAGTTTTAACGGCTTGATTTTGGCCATCAAGAAATGCCCATTCGTTAGTGTCGAGAGTATTTGCTCCGATTGTGAAGGAAGTACCAGCGGCTACTCCCAGGATTGGTGTAATCAGAGTCGGCGTGTTATCAACAACAAATTTCGTTCCGGTCCCTGTCTGTGAGGCGATAGAGGTCGCGTTGCCGACCGATGTTATTGGGCCGGTGAGATTGGCGTTCGTGACCACCGTTCCGGAGCTTCCCGTTATTGAACCGGCAATTGCATTGGTAACCTCAAGATCGGTAAACCAGCCCTTTGCCAGTCTCGAGCCGGTTGTACCAATTGAGCCGGTCATGGTGATACTGCCCGAGCCAAGTGCGAGTCCAGCAAAAGTGGGAGAGGAGGCCTTACTAATTGCTTGGTCTAGCCCATCTAAATATGCCCACTCGGTTGTATCTAGCGTATTAGCTCCGATTACTATCGAGGTCGCAGTGGCTACACCGATATTCGGAGTAGTTAAAGATGGTGATGCTGCAAAAACCAGAACACCACTTCCCGTCTCATCCGGGATAACTCCCGCCAGCTCCAGAGATGTCGTCGAAGCAAATGCACTCAGTTTGTCCGTTTTTCTTGCAATCTGAGAGTTGACATAATCAATTGAAATCACGCCGGCTAACGAATCGAAATCAGCGGCAGTAAAGGTGGCCGCACCCTTGGTTGCACCGTCAGCGGCAGAGTCGGCGATTGAGCCAGTCAAGGCGTTGGCCAAGAGAGTCAGGGTTAGAGGAGCAGTACCAGAAGCTGAAGTTAGCCTATTTGTATAACCGGCATCCCAATTTGTTGAACTGTCAGTAATCGAAGAAATCGCACCGGTTCCATTTGTTACTTTCATCAGTCCGGTTGCAAGTCCGGCAGAAACATTGGTTATGTCGGTCTGTAAGAAGTGGCGATTAGCGTCGTAGTTTTGCAAGCTATTGTGGTCTATATTAGCTTGGTTAACGTCAACAGAAAACCCAGCACCAATTACTGAATTGGCTGGTGTGCCACCGAGAGATATTTTCGTTGAGCCGGCTGTAACACTCCCGATCGTCAACGCGCTTTGCTTGTTGCTGAATATTGTCCAATCGCCGGAGGTGAGATATCCATCAGAGATACCAGAGGCGGTACCAAGCTTGGTTTTAATTGTCAGAGTTGTTTCATCACCAGTGTTCGTACCGCTGGTATTTCCGATGATGATTAATTGAGCGTCAGTAACATATCTTCTATTTAGCGAATCGGCAATATCGGCTGTTGTCGCGTCAGCTCCGGCGGTAACCAGGCCTTTAGTGTCATATGTAATTTTAGTTTTTGTTCCACCGACGATTGCACCGTTTGCGCCAACCTTTCCATTAAGTGCAGCATTTAAATCTAGCTGATCAGCGAGATTCCCTGCGATCGCCCCCCAGGAAATGCCTGCAGCATCGGGTACCCACGAAACAGTGACTCCATTTGTCCCTAGAATCTTTCCATTCTGACCGGCCTGGCTTGGTAAAACTTGGGTTGAAGTAACATTGTGCGGATTATTCGTTAGTGTGGTGTGAGTGAAGGCCGTGTCCCAGTTAGCAGAATTGTCAGCCGTTGTCGAAACCGTACCGTCAGTTGCCGTCATGATTCCATTTAATGATCCTACTCTTAGCCCAGCAAAAGTTGGCGAAGAGGCAGTCGAGATTCCCTGGATTGTTGTTAGCTGATTTGCACTATTGATTGCTAAATTATTCGTATCGTATTGAAAATTGAACGTTCCACTTGACGAATCGTAAGCAAGCGGGGAAGCCGCAGAAAAGAAGCTTGCTTCGGCGCCACTTGAATCGTTTGCACAAATCCATGAGTTCCCACTCCATTTTAGAATCTGGTTTGTACCACACCCGGTATTGAGCGAGAGACCATTATTTCCTTGCAGGCCGCTTCCAGCCCCAAGCACTATTGCCGATCCTATCACGGAGTCATTCTTAGAAATTTGGCCGACTTTGTCTGCAGGAATTTGTCCACTCTGGTCGTAAACGACAATATTTCCAGCAGAGTCGCCCGGAACTTTTCCGCGAAGAAAATCAGCGTTCAAGTTAGGAATTAGATCTTTGTCCGGAATTTTTATGTAAGCAGTACTAGGGAACGTAAAGTTGTATTTGGCCTCAATGTCTGCGCTAGAGTTGATTGCAAAAACATCATTGACGTCCTTGATCGGCTGGTTTGGCGCAATTTGCTGATAAGTGCCATAGTTAACTCTCTTCACTACTTCAAGTGATAACCCGCCGATTGGTTGTAAGAGTTTACTTAAGAAATTTGGTTCGCCGTAATCCGGTGCTTGATAGGTAGCACCGAGAACCTGGCCATTGTTCAGATCGGCTGAATCTGCCGTCGAACCATTGGCGGCCAGGGCGAGCGATCTATAACCAAACCATCTAGTGGTACCGTTCGGGTAAAGTAAAAACAAAACAGTAAAAATTGCCACTAACATTACTAACGCCGTGAACAAGGACACACCAGAGTAATAAAAAACTTTGCGAAAAATGTTCAGGCGATGAATTTTTTTCTTGTGATCCTCGATCTGACAATTTAAAACTCGATGCTGTTCACGTAAACTATTGATATCCTTCACGTAATCTTCGTGATCGGCCGATTCGGTTTCGGGCGCAGACAAAATTTTGCTCTCTATCTCGTTGCGGCGCAAGTAGTAGTCGGATTTGATAAAATCTTCAAGACAATTGAGTGTATATAAACGCTCACCGCCAGCGCTTCGGTCAGGCTTGATGAGATCTTTATCTTCAAGACGACGAAGCGTTGCTTCAGAAATCTCCAATTTCTGCGCCGCTTCAGAAATTGTTAGTGGTTGCGAGTATTTTACCTTCTCGATTTCAGCCAAAGTAAAATAACGGTTTTTACCGTCTGGGCGTTCTGAGTGCAGAACACCTTTTTCGTCCCAACGCCGGACTGTATCAACAGATACACCCAAAAACTCGGCTGCTTGGCCAATTGGAACACTTTTCTTATCCAAATCCCTCTCCATAAGCACCTATGCAAAGCCTAATCACTACCTATGCACCTTCGGGTTAAGTATCTAGAAAAAGGCTGTTTTTGTCAAATCAGATTTTACTTATTGACCTCTCGGATAATTTTATCACCAAACCGTTCAAATTTCTTATTTATAAGGGCAATCCGTTTTAGCTTCCTGGCAATGCCAGTATTTTATCGTTTGGGTGAGATCTTGCGCGCCGATTGCGTTGCTACCATTTGCAACCTTATAATCAGCGTCAGTTTTACCGTAGCGAAAAAGCAGTGCATTTATATCCATCGAATCAATGATACCGTCATCAGTGGCGTCACCGGAGACGATCGGCTCGTTGGGCGTTGGAGGAGTCTCATTGTTAGTCCAGCTCGGTGGGGCTGGCACAGTAGCGGAAAAACTATCTGCCGAGGGCTGGCTATAGAGCAGGCTAATTGCAAAAAGACCCGAACCGGCAAAAACAGCCAGCGAAATGATGAAAGTGGCAAGAATGGATTTTTTTCTCATTTGATTTGGATGTGAAAACTGGCCCCGTAATGTGTCGGGAAGCTGTGAATTTCCAGCGTCATATTTTTAATGTTAGCGTCTTTTTTAAACTTCACAAATCTAACCTGCGGCAAGGTAAAATCATCGATTTCGGCTACTTGCCATATAAAATCGCGAAGCAATATTGAAGGCAGATGGCCTAGGCTCAGGCGCGGCCGACCGGCCCAAATTGTTGTTTGGTGTAATTTTTCGGGTTTATCGTGCGAGAGTGAAAAATCCAAAGTGCTAGCTCCGACCGTTTGAGCGTGCTTAATAAAGTTTGCAAAGATTTTTTCAAAATGCGCAATCTCGGTCTGGCTCAGCTGCGGCTTAATTTGAGCCGTTTGAGCGAGTTTGAGAAGTCTTTCTTTAATTTCTTTTTCAATTTTTTCTTTCTCAACTCTGGAATAAATCGACAAAGCCGGAAATTTGAATTTCTTTATCGGGGAAGACTTTTGCCCTTCGGCGGCTTTGGGTTGTTCGACGTGAATTTTGATTTGTTGATCGGCCGATGGTGCCTCGTCTGCCCCATCTACCTTTGCCACGATAGGTTGAGCTGCTGCAATTATTTCCTGTGTTTGCGGGGCCTCAGGCGCGGCCGTGATTTTTTCAACCACAACTGCCGCTTGCCTAGGTTTTTTACCCAGCAGCTTCTGTTTGAACTCGATCGCGGCGATAAATTTAATCGCTTCTTTTTCTAGGATAATTTTAGGTGTCCGCTCGCGAACGGTTTTAATGACGCGGCTTGGCCGAGTTCTTTTGTAGAATGTTCCGAAGTTCGCGATTCTAACCCGCCCCTTAGTTTTGAGCTGATCGGAGAGAATATCTTCTAAAGCCGCTATCAGTTGCTTGGTTCTCGTCTGGGTGAGTCCGACTTCGGCTGATAGAGACTTGACCAGCTCATCTCTTAGAATGATCTTATTAGCCATATACTAATAGATTAGCAGAAATAGTTCTAATCCGCATTTTGACTAAAGGCTGTCTTTGTGTAAATTAAGACTACACTATATAAAAACATTTATGTCCACTTTGTATCGAAAATATCGACCGCAAACATTCAAAGACGTGGTTGGCCAGGAGCACGTGGTGCGAACGTTGGAGAATGCGCTCAAGGCAGATCGTGTCGGCCACGCTTATCTATTTACCGGGCCGCGCGGTGTGGGCAAAACGAGTATTGCCCGGCTACTAGCTAAAGCGGTTAATTGTACGAGTGATAAAGAGAGGCCTTGCGGCGCCTGTGACAATTGTCGTGCTATTGCCGATGGTCATTTCATCGATTTGGTAGAAATTGATGCGGCCTCGAACCGCGGTGTTGAGGATATTCGCGATCTAAGGGAAAAAATAAATTTCTCACCCAGTATTGGCAGGAAAAAGGTCTATATTATCGATGAAGTTCACATGCTGACTAAGGAAGCGTTCAATGCGCTATTGAAAACCCTCGAGGAACCGCCGGCGCACAGTTTATTTATTTTCGCTACGACCGAAATCCACAAGGTGCCTGAGACAATTATCTCCCGATGCCAGAAATTTGATTTTCATTTGGCTGATAGACAAATGATTGAAAAGAATCTGGCCAAGATTGCCGCCGAAGAAGGAGTTGAGGTTGATAAGGAATTGTCCGAGCTTGTTTTTACTTCAAGCGGTGGCTCGTTTAGGGATGCGCAGTCGGTTCTTGATCAGCTCATGCCTCATTTGGTCAAAGATGATTTCTCGCTTGATGTGGCCCGCAAGATTCTTAATTTGACCCGTTCGGGCGAAGTTGAAGAGTTTGTTGATCTTGTCGAGCAAAAAAATCTTAAGGGTGCGCTTGAGCGTTTAGCTAAATTAAGTATCGGTGGTGCAAATTTTGAGCAATTTTTGACCAATATAATTTCTCGTCTTAGAGAAAAAGCGATCGAGAAGACGATCGCTGGCGATGCGGCGGACCGCGAGATTATTATGATTCGAATCTTCTTACGGGCGGTTGCCGACAGCAAAGTTTCCCCGATAGAGGTTTTGCCTTTGGAGCTGGCCGTCATTGAGATATGCAAGGGTGCGCCGGTGGAGAAGAAGAATGAGCCCCAAGAAACTAAAAAGAAAAATGATCCAGATCAAAAAGAAGCGTTAAAAACAAATTCTGCAGAAAAACCTGCTACTGCGCCAGAGATGAAAATAAAAAAACACGATGTTCTCTCCAGCGAGGCCAAGATTGCCATTATCGAAGAAATCGGTCGTAAAAACAAACCGCTTTCGATTCTTTTGGGCTCGGCAATTTGGACCCTGGACAAAGATAATTTGCAGATTTCAGTCGAATATCCGTTTCACAAGGATACAATTACCAACCAAAACAACTATAAAACGATCTGCGAAGTTGTAGACGGTGTGTTGGAAGGGAAAAAAAAGATTGAGTGCAAGATCTTAAAAGAAGAGGATCTAGCGGAGGGGATTGACGAAGTTTTCGAGCTGGCATAGTTTTTAGAAAAAAATGACAGAAAAATCCAAAGTTTCACAACTGGGAAAAGTTCCGCCTCAAAACGTTGAAGCAGAGCAATCGGTGCTTGGGGCATTATTGATTGATAAGGAAGCTATTTTTAAGGTTTCAAATATCTTGCAGCCTGATGATTTCTATCGGGACGACCATCGACAGATTTATCGGGCGATTATGTCTTTGAGCGAAAAACGTGTCCCAGTCGATCTTGTGACATTAACCGAGGAGCTACGCTCGACCAAGGAGCTTGATGTTGCCGGTGGGGCGACTTATCTAGCGTATTTGGCAAATCAAGTACTTAGTTCGGCTCATGTTGTGCAGCATGGCGAAATTGTATCTCAAAAATCCGTGTTACGTCGTCTAATTCAGGCCGCGACGCGTATTATTGAGCAAAGTTACGACGAGAGTGGCGATGTCGGTGGAATCATCGACAAGTCGGAGCAGGCGCTTTTTCAGGTTTCGGAAAGATTTGTGACTAACGATTTTATCCCGATCAAGGATGTTCTCTCGGAAACGTTTGAAAGAATAAACGAGCTGCATGAAAATAAGGGCCAACTCCGGGGGGTCACATCCGGATTTAAAGATCTTGACAATCTTTTAGCCGGTTTTCAAAAATCCGACTTGGTAATTTTAGCGGCCCGCCCCTCAATGGGTAAGACGTCCTTGGCGCTGAACATTGCGCTAAACGCGTCTAGGGACGCGAAGGTGCCGGTGGGAATATTTTCTCTTGAAATGAGCCGTGATCAGTTGGTTGACTCGCTGCTGACGATTGAGGCGGGAATAGACTCGTGGCGGTTGAGAACGGGGAATTTGCGCGAAGATGACTTTCAAAAAATAAACTACGCGATGGGAATTTTGAGCGAATCCCCGATTTTTATTGATGACTCGCCATTAATGACGGTGATGGACATCAGGGCCAAAGCCAGACGTCTTCAGGCTGAAAATGGTCTGGGGATGATTATCGTTGATTATTTGCAGCTCATAGATTCTAAAAATAGCTCCAGCGACTCCAACCGTGTCCAGGAAGTTTCGGAAATTTCCAGGGGGTTGAAGGCACTTGCCCGGGAGTTGGCTGTACCGTTAGTGGCAATCTCCCAGCTTTCTCGGGCTGTGGAAGCAAGGCCGGATAAGCGACCGATGCTCTCTGATTTGAGGGAGAGTGGTTCTATCGAGCAAGATGCGGATGTGGTGATGTTCATTTATCGTGAAGATTATTACGATCCGGATACTGAGCGCAAAGGGGTGACGCAGATATTAATTAGAAAACATCGCAATGGCCCGATCGGCGAAATTGATCTCTATTTCCACCCAGAATTTAGGCGTTTTGTGAGTTTGGAAAATAAGAGAAACACTTAACGCTTTATTCTTATAACTACTGTCTGACAAACCGCGACAACGCATGAGTAAAACACAAAAAAGAGCGTATTCACTCGAGTAATCGGCTATAATTTTTTTATATATGAGCCGCTTTGTGATACGCTCTTTTTTTGGCCAAAACTCTCTCCTACAGCAGGCTTTGCCTGTCGTAAGAATCTGTTTCGACTATAGATCTGTCCGCGATGCAAGGTGCTAGTCTTGTAGGTGAGAAGTATTGAGTACGATTGATCGAACTTGCCCTCCTTCTCGATCCTACGAGATCCATTATAGCTGATGTTATATAACATGTCAAGCCCCGCAATATCGATGGTCGATGTGAGAGTCTCCATCTTCCGTTTTCGTCTCTTGGATGCTACTATCTAACTATGTTTTCGCAAATAAAGAAGATGTTTCACAAAGAAAACTCCATTAAGGGTGCCAGTGTTATCTTGATGGTGACACTCGCTCTCTCGAATGTGTTGGGTGTTGTTAGGGACCATTTTCTAGCTCAGAAAATTCCGACCGAGAGATTAGATATATATTACGCCGCCTTCAGATTACCCGATTTAATATTTAATGTGCTGATTTTAGGTTCGATCGCGGCGGCCTTTGTGCCCGTTTACTCCAAATATATTAAGGAAAAGGGAGAAAAAGAAGCAAACGAGATGGCTCAGGCGACGATCAGCATTGGTCTAGCCGCGGTAATTTTGGCCCTAATCGTCTTGTTTTTCCTCATGCCAAACCTAATGAATCTTTTGGTGCCAAGCTTTGATTATGTTAAAAAGCTCGACACGATTAGGATGGCTCGCTGGCTGCTCTTGTCGCCACTTTTTTTTACTGTTTCATATTTTTTGGGTGGAATGCTAAATGCCAGAAAGAGATTTTTGGCCTATTCGATCGCCCCTTTGGTTTATAATCTCTCGATTATTGTCAGTGTCCTTTTGTTTTCGTCAAAATATGGGGTTGGCGGGGTTGTGGTAGGTGTTGTCGCTGGCGCGTTTTTACATATGCTGGTGCAGCTTCCGGCGGCAATTAAAATTGGGTTGAAAATTGGTTTGAGATTTGACTTTGCCAATCAGGGGGTTAGAAGAATCATTAAATTGATGATACCGAGAGCAATTGGCTTGGGGGCCAATCAGATTCTACTTTTTACCTATACCGGTTTTGCTTCAGTCGTACCGGGAGCAATTGCCATTTATAACCTAACTGACAATATCCAAACAGTCCCGTCGGTCATTTTTGGGAGCTCGTTGGCAACGGCAATTTTCCCGACCTTGGCCGGATTATCGATTGCCGACTCTGAAGAAAAGAAAAAATTTCAATTCTTTTTTAACAGAAGTATTCGTGTGGCGCTTTTCTTTCTCATTCCGTCGACAGCATTCTTTTTTGTTCTGCGCGCGCAGATTATCCGGCTTATTTTGGGCTATGGTTTTTTTAGCTGGTCTGACACGAAGATGGCTTCAGCTACTCTAGGCTTTTTTGTGCTCAGCGTGGTGGCTCAGGGGCTGGTGCCGATTTTGGCACGTAGTTTTTATGCCATGCATGATACTAGGACACCAATGAAAATAAGTGTTATTTCAATCTTGGTTAGTATCGTCACCGGTTACATTCTCTCTCGCCCGGGAGTTTTTGCCACAGGCCCGGTAGCCGGTTTGGCATTGGCGTTCAGTATCGGCTCGTGGCTTAATCTGATTCTTCTGGCAATTTATATAAGAGATAAGATAAATATTGATCTTAAGGATCTCTTCCTACATGTTTTGATATTATGCGTTATTGCTTTGGTTGCCTCAACAGTGATGCAATTAGTGAAGGATTCGATTGGCCATATGTATGATATAAACAGAGTGAGATTTTTGCTGGTGCAGGCCGCGATATCGATATCGGCCGGGGTGATTACATATCTAGCTACAAGCTGGGTTTTTGGGGTGAAAGAAATTAGAAGCTAGTGATGAAGAAGACGCTCAAACCGCGCGAATTTTACAAAGCCCTCGATGAGAGTAAGCAATCTGCCAGAAGTTGCGGTTGTGCAACTCTAGTGATATGTTTTCTGATTATTTTGATAGTTACCGAGGGCACGGTTTTTTTTGTCGGTCGGAAACTAAAGTCTGCTTCGCCCGTGTCGGAATTGACCAAGCCGAATATAAATGTGAGCTATAATTTTTCTAAAATGGACTCTGGTGAATCCTTTGAGCTGGTTATCCAGGAAGGTGTTTTGTGCAGTAAGCTGGCCGGTGTCCTCAAAAGAGACAATATTTCTTGCCGAATTAGCTCAGATGGAATTTTTGTAAGCGGTAAAGTAAATTTTGCTGTGCCGAGCAATCTGACCGGTCAATTTACTCCGGAGGTCAAAGACGGCCGATTGCGGTTCAATCTCGAAAAAGTAACCGTAGGAACACTGAAAGCCCCGGATTTTCTTGCTACGGGGCTGAGCGGAGCGCTTTCAAACGCGGTTAAAAGCGGTTATGGAGAGCTTGATTCCTTATCGGTGGAGAGTGTATATTTGCAGGACGGTATTATGACGGTGAAGGCAAAGAAGAAATAACCGCTCATGATTTTGAATAAGCGGTAAATGCGGTAGAATAATAAATCGAGAAGTTTCCTAAGACAGAGGATATTAGAATGATAAGCGCGCGAATTAGAAACTTTTGCATTATATCCCATATAGATCACGGGAAGTCGACGCTGGCCGACCGTTTTTTAGAGTTGACCGGCACGGTGGAAAGACGCAAGATGCAGGCGCAGATATTGGATTCGATGGATTTAGAACGAGAGCGGGGTATCACAATTAAGCTTCAACCGGTGAGAATGAATTATCGTAATGAAGCCGATGCGATTGATTATGAACTTAATTTGATCGATACACCCGGGCACGTCGATTTTTCATATGAAGTGGCACGCAGTTTGCAGGCCGTTGAAGGGGCAATTTTGTTGGTAGATGCAACTCAAGGCGTACAAGCGCAGACTTTGGCCAATTTGGAATTGGCCAAAAAAGCCGGCTTGGTTATTGTGCCGGCGATCAACAAGATCGATTTGCCGGAGTCGCGTCCGGAAGAGGCGGCATTTGAGATTGCCGAAATTATTGACTGCGACTTGGATGAGATTAGCTTTATTTCTGCCAAAACAGGTCAGGGGATCGAAGAATTACTTAAAAAAGTGATTGGAAAAGTTCCTCCACCGCGTGAATCGCGAGTTGATTATCCGCGAGCGTTGGTCTTTGACTCGTACTTCGATGATTATAGGGGGGTTGTTGCCTACGCGAGGGTTTTTGATGGGGAATTCAACCGAGCTGATGAGATTGAATTTGTTTATCGTCATCAGAAAACGGTTGCCAGTGATGTTGGCGCGATTCAGTTGGGTCTTAAGAGCCAGGATAAAATCTCGACGGGAGAGATAGGGTTTGTTGTGACGTCGTTTAAGGATGTCTCGCAAGCACGTGTGGGCGACACGATTACGACAAATCAGGTTGACGTGGAACCGCTTGAAGGCTACAAAGAGCCTCGGCCGATGGTCTATGCCGAAATCTATTGCACAAGCGGTGATGATTATAATAAGCTGCGTGAAAGTCTGGCGAAGCTAAAACTGTCAGATTCGTCGATTATTTATGAACCTTCAAATTCCCAGGCTTTTGGCTTTGGATTCAGGTGTGGTTTTCTAGGCATGCTTCACCTGGAAATTGTTAAAGAGCGTCTGGAGAGGGAGTATGATTTGGATTTGGTCATAACTACGCCGACTGTTGAATACCAGATCAAGGATGGCAAAACACTGGAGCCGTGGGTTTTTGCCGAATTAGTTACGCCCAAAGAGTATTTGGGGCGAACGATTGAGCTGCTTGAGGCCCGCCGCGGCGAGCAAAAAAATATCAGACATCTCGAGGAGAAAATTATTTTGGATTACGAATTACCTTTGGGTGAGATCATTGTCGATTTCTACGATCAGCTCAAATCTGCAACACAAGGCTATGGCTCGATCAATTATGAATTCACCGGATTCAGGGAATCCGATCTTGTCCAATTAGATTATTATATTGCTGAAGAAAAAATTGATGCTTTTTCAAGAATGGTTTTTCGAGGGTTCGCTGACCGTGTTGGCCGGACGACTGTGGAGAAGATGAAAGAATTCATTCCGAGGCAGAATTTTGAGGTCAAAATTCAAGCGGCAATTGGTGGAAGAATTATCGCCTCGGAGCGGGTTCAGGCTTTTAGAAAAGATGTGACTGAGAAACTCTATGGCGGGGATGTGACCCGAAAACGAAAGCTTCTCGAAAAACAAAAAAAAGGTAAGCGTAAAATGGCTCGATTGGGCAGGGTTTCGTTGCCAACGGACGTGTTTGTTAAACTTTTAAAGTACTAAGACTAAAAAAGACAAGCCTCGCGTGTGCTGCATCGGTGAACCGATACCACGCGAGGCCGGGAACAGATCCGAGAGAGGGGGAAAAACTACCAGTGGCCGTTTAGGAGGGGATCGGCCGCTGGGGACGGAATTGCCGGCCAAACCCTGACAGTCTGGCACGGGTTAAGGATGAGATGCTCCCCCTTTGCGCCCCAGAGCAGGTGCTGCCCCCCTCGAACCTGCTGCAACGACGCCAGTTCGCCGTTGGTAAGCGCGACGAACAGTCCCACGACTACCCCTTCGCGCACGGGGCCGCCCCCGTTTGACAACTTCAGTCTTTGCCCTAACGAAAACCCTTCCATGATGTGCCCCTCTGAGAAGTGGATTATGAGACTTGCCAAACTCGGATATCAACATCCTAACCCATACTTCTTGGAAAAAAATAGAAAAATCCTTTCCCTTATTTTTACCCTAGCGGGGCAGTTTGATTTTTTGTCCTTTGCGTAATAAGATCAGATTGATAATAAAGGAGGCCTATGAACGAGAAAAGCAAGAGTTTTGCCAAAGGCGCGGCTACTGGTGTGGCGTTGGGCGCAATTGCCGGGGCAGTTGCAGGTATTTTGCTCGCACCCAAAAGCGGCAAAAAGACACGCGAGGATATCGCTAAGCATCTTCACGAGATGAAAGATAAGGTTGCTGAGCAGCTGGATAAAGCTGGTGATTTCACTAGAAAAAAATATAGTGAGGTTGTCGGTTCCGTTGTTAGCACTTACGAGAAATCAAAAAAGATTTCCGCCAAAGAGGCTTCGGAAATTAAAGATAACCTAGAATCAGGTTACGAAAAGGTCAAGAAATCGGTCAAGAAGTAGTCTTAACTAACCTATAAAGACATAGGACAAGACTGCAAAAAAGCGCTATGATGAAGAGCGCCGCGGTTTGGGGGTGGGTGAAACCATCGAAATTCAGATAGCCGAATGTTAAGTATTTAAACTCAACGTAAAATTCGAGCAGCAGGAAGAATAAGACAAATATGACCCGAGTTTTTTGGGTCTTCCTGTGGATAAAAAATAGATACCATGCCTGGGTGCTGTAAAACATGACCCACAAAATTTGCCCCAAATCAGTGAAATTGAACCCTTGATTAACCATTTTAAGCGGATAGTAAACAAGCGCCAGGATACCAAAAACACAGCTAGGCAAGACCGCGAGAGACCACAGTAAATCATGAACATTTCTATTTTGCGCCTTTTTATACCAAATAAACGACAGCAGTAACGGGTATATCGGACAGATAAAACAAAAAATCCAGGCCCAAGGCGGGACGATATATAATTTTTGAAAATCTACTGTCCATGCCAAGGCCGACCAGAGTAAATCCAAAGTGAAAAGAGTATAAAGCATAGTCCAAGTATATTCTCCTTGTAGCGAGGAGCAATATTTGGCACAATGAGCCCATGAATCGACATCTTGTTAGAGCAGCTGAAGTAACCGCCTTGCGTCAAAAGACCAGGGCTATAGACGAAGAACCGACGGTTAAGGTTAACGAATCCATCGCTAAGGCGGCTTTTTATTACGAAAAGCTGCGCAATGTTATTGATTACCAAGACGAACATCTCTTTTTGAAAAATGCGATAAAGCGGATCATTAAACGTCACAGAGTCTTTGCCGCCAATGGGATACCGGAGAAACTTTTGCGCGAGCTGGTCTGGGCCGGGTATTTTGAAAATAATTCTTTGCCAACTCGTTATGTTGAGGATATTGATCAAATTTTAAAAAAGTACGAGTTTATCAAAACGAATATTGGTTCAAAAACCCTGCGTAGAAAAAAACTAAATTCAGTGTTCTCTGGGTTGATCGCGTGCGATATTGAAAGCCTGCTGTCTCCAGCGGTTTCAAAAGAAGAATTTATCTGTTTTGCAAAAGAGATTATTAAAAAAAATATCTCGCTTAATCCGAGTGAGATTGGAGCAAATGAGCTCGATATCCAGATCGATATCTCGATCGAGAGACTGCTTTTTATGTCTGATTATGATCAGATTTTTTTCAAGCTCATCGGCAAATCATACGATCAATGGCCGGATATTACTAAGGAAAAGGCTAGAGACCTAGCAAGCAATTTCTCTCGAATTTATGGGCTGATCAATAATTCAATCAACCAAAATAAAAAAAGTAAAATTCAAAAGTACGTCAAGAAGCAATTGCCCGTTTTTCTTGTTCTTTGGAATGTCATTGTAAGTAACAGAGATCCGGAGGGACTTCTTAAATCAAGATCAAAAGTCAAAGAACTTTCCAAGCTTTTTATTGAATCCAGGAATAAAGAACTGGTCCGAAAAGTGATGAGAGCTTTGGCAAGGGGAGTCCTTTTCGTTCTTCTGACTAAGACAGTTTTTGCGCTGCTTATCGAATATCCTTATGAGCTAAAGGTCTTACAAGAAATAAATTATCCTGCTTTGATTATCAATGTCTCTTTGCCACCGATTGTTCTTGTAATCGCCGGTTTATTTATTAAAATCCCTTCGGGATCTAATAGTGAGAAATTATTGAGAATGGTTGAATCGGTTGCGTTTGCCGATACTTTGCCGGCTAAGCCTTTGGTGAGCTTATCTGGTAAGCGAAGCCGTAATTATGTGGTTTATAACACTGTTTATTTTTTACTCTCATTGGCGATTCTGGTCGTCGTGGGTTGGGGATTAGATAAAATTCATTTTAATCCGGTTAGTATCGCATTGTTTTACATGTTTGTGTCGTTGGTTAGTTTCCTGGCGTTTAGGACTCGTGCGACTGCTAAAGAGTTAGAGGTTGAAGTATCTGAGGATGGGTTGGTGGCCGGCGTTATAAATTTTCTTCTGCTTCCTTTTGTTTCGATCGGTAAATATCTTTCCGACAAGTGGAGCGAATACAATTTCACCCTCTTTTTTTGGGATTTCATTGTCGAAGCACCTTTTAAAACAATCATCCTTGTTTTTGAATCATGGCTCTCTTTCACCAGAGAAAAAAGAGAGGATTTTGAATAAAGATAGTACAATAAATCACCCATTTATTGGCTTCGTTCCGATACATTGCAGACAACCGCAGATGTTGTCTTTGCGGGTGAACACGTGCTAAAGTTTATTTGTAATCTGGAGGTGCTTGATGGCTAAGATACAAAAAATAATTGCGAGAGAAATATTAGATTCGCGTGGTAACCCAACCATTGAAGTCGATCTCTTTCTTGACGGTGGTGCTTGGGGTCGTGCTTCGGTTCCGTCCGGTGCTTCAACGGGGTCTTATGAGGCCGTTGAGCTGAGAGACGGCGAGAAAAGATACGCTGGGAAAGGGGTTTTAAAGGCTGTGGCAAACGTCAACGACAAAATCAGGCGAACGCTTGAGGGCGGTGATTACGATCAAGAATCGTTAGACGAAGCCATGATATCTTTAGATGGAACTGAAAATAAAGAAAATCTTGGGGCGAACGCAATTCTAGGGGTTTCTTTGGCTTTTTCTCACGCAATGGCTGCCAAGCTACGGGTGCCTTTATACAAATATTTCGCGGAAATTAGCAAGACGGGTCGGCCTATGAGCCTTCCAGTGCCAATGGTTTTAGTGCTTGAGGGTGGAAAACACGCCGATCAGAGTTCCGATCTCCAAGAATTTATGGTTTTTCCTCATAAGGCGAAGAGTTTTGCTGAAGCGATTGAAATCGGCGAAGAGATTTACCATGAAATTGGCAAAATCCTGAAAAAAGGTGGTTTTAATATAAACGTTGGTTTTGAGGGTGCTTATGGGCCAAGTCTTAAAAGCAACGAAAAAGTTTTTCAGATAATTACCAGAGGAATCGAGCAGGCAGGATATAAAGCCGGCGAAGAGGTCTCGATTGCTGTTGACGGTGCAGGATCGGAACTTTATAAAGATGGCAAATATCATTTGGAAGTGGAGAGCAGAGTGCTGGAGCGTTCAGAAATGATTGATTTCTACGAATCACTTTGCCGGAAATATCCGATTATTTCGTTGGAAGATCCCATGGCGGAAGACGATTGGGACGGATGGGCCGAGATAACGAATCGACTGGGGGACAAGATTCAAATTATTGGCGATGATTTGACGGTGACAAATATTCAAAGAATTAGTCAGGCGATTGATAAGCGGGCTATTAACTCGGTTCTTATTAAACCGAATCAGATTGGGACTGTCACAGAGACAATTCGAGCGGTCAAAATGGCGACTGATAACGGAATGACTGCAGTTGTTTCGCACCGAAGCGGCGAAACTGAGGATACTACGATTGCGGATCTTGTAGTGGGGCTGGGGACTGCACAGTCTAAATTTGGCGCACCGGCTCGCAGCGAAAGACTCGCAAAATACAATCAACTTTTGAGAATTGAACAAGAGCTAGGGGAATCAGCTCTCTTTCTAGGTAAAAAAGCTTTAAAGGGTAGTTAAGCGTTTTCTTTAAATAGTGCTTGCGCACCAAAAAGAGCATTCTTTTCTGGGTCGAAGGCTATTCTTACCTCAATATCGCGATTGGCATAAAAAGAAACTTTTTGTGCCAATTGTGGTTTAATAAAACCAAAAAATAAATCAGCTGACTTGGCGATTTGCCCGCTTAGGAAAAATGTTTGGACACCGGTTATGTTCACGACGTTGGCGATTCCGATAGCAAGATTTTTGCCAAAATCCTCAACTATCTCAACGGCCTGTGGATTGTTGTTTCTGGCGCTCTCGAAAACTTCAAGCACGGTATTTATCTCTGGTGAGATTGTTTGTTTGGCTCGTGTTATAATTGCTTTTTTGCCGATAAAAGACTCTAGGCAGCCTCTCTGGCCGCAGTCACAGGGTGGACCGTCTTTAACGATTTTGATATGTCCGAATTCGCCGGAATAACTTATATCAAAAGGCCAAAGCCCGCCGAAGGAGATAGCGCCACCTACGCCGGTCCCGAGAGTGAAGAGAGCACAGGTTTTTCCAGAGAGATTATTGGCGATTATTTCACCACTTAAAGCCAGATCGGCATCATTAGCAATTATTATTTGTTCGTCTGTCTGGAGGATGTCAGGCGAAAAATTGTCTAGATAGGGGAGATTGGGGCAGGTAAGAGCGATTTGCTGTTTGAAGTTAATAAAACCGGGTAGGCCTAAACCAATTTTTTTAAATTGATGCTTTTGGGCGGCCTCTTCAGTTGTCGTTTGAATCAGTTTTATAAAATCGTCTAGGTTTAGGGGAGTCTTGACCAATTTGAAATCAAACGCTTCCCTATCTCTAACGACGGCAGATTTAACGAATGTTCCACCGACGTCGAAAGCAAGGATTTTTTCTTTTTGCATAGGTTTATTTTATTGAATAATAGCAGTTTTGCGGAAAACTTTTTTGAGATTATTCCAATTTGGACGGAAAAAGTCGACGTTTAGGTTGCAAGTTTTGTCCAAAGCTTGTTTGTCCTGGGCGGTAAGGACAGGATTTTTTATGTCTTGATCTTGAATGAGATAATAGAGTAGCGATTCCGGATTATCAACGTGATTCAATCCAGCGGCGTGCCCCAACTCATGGGCAATGACAAATTCTAGTTCCTCGAGACCACCATAGGTGTAGATATCGATTGTTTTGTTTTGGGGGTCATATTCGCCCTGAGTAATGATTTTATTTTTTGACTCCTCTACCGCCTGGTTATAATTATCAATCGAGCTGTTATGTTGATCAACCTTTTGATCAAGCGTGGCCGCCATGTTGTTGAGTGTCTCTCTAGTTTTTTCTAATTCTTGTTGTTTTGCTTTAAGTTGTGAAAATTGTGGTTCCGGTGCGCCGCCTTTGGCATTCCATGATTCAATTTGAGAATTAAAGTCGGATAGGTCTTGTCTGTATTTTTTAACTAAACTAGCAAAAGTTTTATCCATTGATTGTAGTTCGTTCTTATTTTGCAAAATAACCTGTGCCTGTGAATTCAGCTTATCGATATTCTCTTGGCGTTGGTCATAAATAAAGTTTATTTTAATTTGGTTTGAATCATCCAAGGCAAAGACATTCTCTCCCGTTTGGCTGTTCCAAATATCACCTGCTTTTTGTGCCGATGATTTAAAGTCGTTTTGATTCACGTTAAACCTTGGATCTAGGCTTCCGATAGAGTATTCAATTGGCAGATTGCAAAGGGGCAAGCTCAAATAATACAAAAGACCAAAATAACCGGCTGCTGCGACGAGAACCAAAGACGCCAGCAGAGCTGGCAATCGCGACTTCTTTCTTTCCCCCGCCTGTTCCATTTTAATCGTTTGTTTCGGTTTCCTGACCTTCGAGTTCCCTACCTTTTGCCTCTTTGGCTAGTTCGATATGAACATCTTTCAACTGTTTCTTGGTGATAGGCGATGGTGCACCCATCATCAAATCTCTGGCATCGCCGGTTTTGGGGAAGGCCATTGCTTCGCGGATAACCTTCTCGCCGCTTAGGATGGTGCAGACCCGATCTAGGCCACTGGCGATACCGCCGTGTGGTGGAACGCCATATTCGAAGGCTTCGAGTATGTGGCCGAATCTCCGCTCAGCTTCATCCGCAGGAATTTGCAGGAGATCAAAGATTTTTTTCTGCAATTCGCGATCGTGAATTCTAATTGATCCTCCGAAAATTTCAAAACCATTTAAGGCCAGGTCATAGGCGTAAGAGCGTACCTTCTCTGGCTCGCTGTCCAGTAATTTTATATCTTCTTTGTTGGGCGCGGTAAAGAGGTGGTGCGTTGAAACTAATTTTTTGTCGGTATTAGAATATTTGAACATTGGCATATCAACAATCCAGGTAAACGCCAGCTCATTTGGATCATTTTTGTCTTGGCGCAGATCCGGCTTGTCGGTTTGATATTTTTCCATTGCCTTTGCGTAAGTAATGCGCGGGAAGGGAGTTTCTTTGATTTTCTTCTCCGGGCAGATCGCTTTAATCATCTCGATCATCATTTTTTCAACCAATTCCCAAATCTCCTCTTGGCTGACAAAACTCATTTCGATATCAAGCTGAGTGAACTCAGCTTGGCGATCGGTCCGCTGATCCTCGTCACGAAAACACCTGACAATTTGGAAATACCTCTCTATTCCAGCTACCATCAAAAGTTGTTTGAACTGCTGTGGTGATTGAGGCAGGACATAAAACTCGCCAGGGTAGATCCGGCTTGGAACCACGAACTCTCGTGCTCCCTCAGGTGTCGATTTGGTCAAATAAGGTGTCTCGATTTCGCGGAAATTCTCTTTCCACAAATATTCGCGCATAAACCTGATCACTTCATGGCGTAAAGTGATATTTTTAGCCATCCGCTCGGTGCGCAAATCCAGATAACGGTACTTGAGTCGCAAGTCTTCATCAACAGCCCGAGTGTCTTTATCGATCTCGAAAGGAGTTGTTTTGGATTCGTTTAAAATTTCTATTTCTTCGGCTAAAAGCTCGACTTTTCCGGTGGCAATATCCCCGTTAACCATTTTTTCGGGACGTTCGTTAATCGTTCCAGAAACAGAAACAACCCACTCGCTACGCAGCTTTTTAGCTTGTTCATAGGCCGTGGAACTTGGCAAGAAAACAATTTGCAACAAACCAGTTCGGTCTCTTAGGTCAATAAAAATCAGTTTGCCGTGGTCGCGGCGGGCGTGGACCCAACCTGAGACCTTAGCTTTCTCTTTGATTAAAGACGGTGTGGCTTCAATTAGTGTTCTTTTTGTCATATTAAAAACCTAACGACATTCTACAGGTTTTTACTTGGTTTGGGAAGAGATCGGTTGAAACTAATCAATACTAACTTTGCTGGTTGCAAACTGGCTATTATATAAGGAAGCATAGAAGCCTTTTTTGGATAATAATTCTCCGTGGGTTCCCTGTTCGACGATGTTACCGTCTTTCATGACTAAAATTAAATCCGCGTCACGAATGGTCGACAAGCGGTGAGCGATAACAAAACTAGTTTTACCTTTCATCAGATTTTCCATTGCTTTTTGAATTAAAAGCTCGGTACGAGTGTCGACTGAACTTGTTGCCTCGTCAAGAATCAACATTGGAGTTTTAGCCAGCATTGCCCTGGCAATTGTGAGCAGCTGTTTTTCGCCTTGGGAAATGTTGTCAGCTTCTTCGTTAAGCTCTAAATCATATCCCTGAGGTAGAGCGTGGATGAAATGATCGGCATGAGCGGCTTTGGCAGCGGCAACTATTTCTGTTTTTGTTGCGTCCGGCTTGCCATAAGCAATATTTTCATGGATTGATCCATTAAAGAGCCACGTGTCCTGCAAGACCATACCGAATAATTTTCTAATATCTGCGCGCTTGATTTCGCGAGTATCAACACCATCGATTTTAATCGCACCTTTATTAACGTCGTAAAAGCGCATCAACAGGTTGACTATCGTAGTTTTTCCCGCACCGGTTGGGCCGACGATTGCAATTCTCTGCCCCGGTTTGATGCTGGTGTTAAATCCTTTGATAATAACCTTATCTTCGTTATAGCCAAACACGACGTTTTCGAATTCTACTGCACCCTTCACGTTTTTGAGTACAATTTCTTTGTCATCTTCAGCGGCTTCTTCTTTTTCCTCAAGAAATTCAAATACGCGCTCGGCAGCGGCAGCGGTTGATTGCATCACGTTTGCAACGTTGGCTGTCTGGATGATCGGTTGGTTAAACTGATTGACGTATTGGATAAATGCCTGAATGTCGCCAATCTGCAATCTTCCTTTAATAGCCAGCCAGCCGCCCAAGACTGAAACACCAACGAAACCCAAGTTTCCAACAAAACTCATAATCGGGAACATTAAGCCGGATAAGAATTGCGATTTCCAGGCACTGCCATAAAGTTTTAGATTGATTTTTTGGAACTTTTGGATTGATCTTTGTTCGCCGTTAAAGACTCGCATAACATTGTGGCCGGCATACATTTCTTCAATATGGCCGTTTAGTGTTCCGAGGGAATTTTGCTGTTCCTTAAAGAAAAGCTGCGATTTCTTAATAATGATTGCTATCAGGATGAAGCTAAGGGGAATCAGCACGAGTGAAACGAGAGTCATTTGCCACGAGATAGAAAACATCATGATCAAGATTCCGATAATCATCGTGATCGAAGTGACGATCTGCGTTAGGCTTTGGTTTAAGGTTTGGCTGACCGTGTCAACGTCATTTGTGACCCGCGACAAAACTTCGCCGAATGTTCTTTTGTCAAAATATGCCAAGGGTAGTCGGTTGATTTTCTCTGAGATATCACGGCGGAATCTATAGGTAATTTTTTGCGAAACTCCTGTCATTATCCAACCTTGTATATAGCTGAAAATTGCGCTGATGATGTAGAGAATCAAAAGATTAATGGCAAAATTTTTAATCTTGCCAAAATTCATTTGAGGGCGCACAGACAGATCTAAATTGTTGATGCGTTCTATCACGCTCGAAGGGATGCTTTCTAGCATCTTGGCTGGCAACTTTTTAATCAGCTGCGATCCGGTTGTCCCAGGTGCGACTTTGACTGTTTGGGGAATATTCGTTGTGATCTGATCGTATGATTTGGTATCGATATAATCATTTACAACCTGATTGGTCATATTACCGAGGATTTTAGGACTTACGATAGCAAAAACCGTGCTGGCGATCGCGAAAACAAACACCAGAATTACTGAAACCCAAAACGGCTTCATATATGAAACTAGTTTCTTAATGGTAGCGGAGAAGTTTTTTGGTTTCTCGACCAATCCTGCGCTGGCATGCCCTGGCCCGCCTGGACCAATTGCCGGTCCTGATTTTGGCCGATTCGCGTGAGAGCTAAATGTCTGTTTTGTATCTTCGCTCACGCCACACCTCCGGACAGATTCTCATTCTGTTTACTCGGTAATTTGGTACGGTCAACATCAATTTGATATGACTTCAGCTCATCTTCGGAAAGTTGCGAATAAGCGATTTCACGGTAGACGCTACAATCTTTCAGAAGCTGCTTATGGGTTCCCTCGCCCACGATTTTACCGTCGTCTAAGACGATGATTTTATCAGCCGACAGAATCGTGGAGATTCTTTGAGCTACGATCAAGACGGTTTTATCTTTAGTCTCGGCCTTGAGCGCCTGGCGGAGTGTCGCATCGGTTTTAAAGTCAAGCGCTGAAAAGCTATCGTCAAATATATAGACCTCGGGTTTTCTAATCAGCGCCCGGGCGATCGAGAGTCGTTGCTTTTGACCGCCAGAAACATTTGTTCCGCCCTGGGCGATTGGGGCAGAGAATTTTTCTTCGAGATTGTTAATAAATTCCTTTGCCTGTGCAGTCTTAGCTGATTTATCAACCTCCCTATCAGTTGCTCTGGGTGCCCCGTATTTAATATTTGAATCCACCGTACCGGAAAACAAGACTCCCTTTTGGGGCACATAACCGATTTTGCTGTAGAGGTCCTCTAGTTTGAACTTGCGAACGTCAACTCCGTCAAGCAAAATCTCTCCGGAACTTACATCGTAGAAACGGGGAATTAAGTTAACTAGGGTTGATTTACCTGAGCCGGTCGAACCGATGAAAGCCGTTGTTTCACTGGAATTGGCTTTGAACGAGATGTTTTGTAGTACGGGGGTATCAGCAGCGGGATAGCAAAAAGTGACATCTTTAAATTCCACGATTCCTCGCTGGACATCTCCGGCCGAAACTGGTCTCTTTGGATCCTTGATTATCGGTTCTGTTTCGATCACTTCGTTGACACGTCCGGCCGAAACAGAAGCGCGAGGTACCATTATGAAAACGATCGAAGTCATTAAGAAAGCAAAGATAACCTGCATCGCATACTGCATGAATGCGATCATATTTCCGATTTCTAAGCTGCCCGAGCTGATAAGATGGGCACCAATCCAGACGATAAAAACCGAGGTCAAGTTTAAAATTACCATCATCACTGGCTGCATTACGACCATGAGGCGATTCACGAATAGGTTCACTGAAGTTAGGTCAACGTTAGCCTTCTCGAACTTTGCCTGTTCAATTTTTTCGTTGTTAAAGGCCCTAATAACACGCAATCCAGTTAAATTTTCTCTTGTAACTAAATTGAGCCGATCCACTAGCTTCTGCAGAAATCTAAATTTGGGGAGAGCTACCGAAAACATTACGATAATTACACCCAGAAGGATTGCAACCGCAAGGGCAATAATCCAGGAAAGAGATGGGGCTAAATTATAAGCTTTAAAAATCGCCCAGACTCCGGTAATCGGAGCCTGGAGAATCATTCTAAGCAGAAGAACCATAACCTGCTGAATTTGTTGAATATCGTTTGTGGAACGGGTGATCAGGGAAGCGGTTGAAAACTTATTAAACTCTACGAGCGAGAAGCTCTCAACGCGTGAGAAAACTTTATTTCTTAAATCACGACAAAAACCCGTGGCGATTTTTGATGCTAAATAACCAACCCCGACCGTACAGGCTGCCCCGCCCAAGGCGATTAAGAGCATCCATAGACCATTGTGAAAAATTGCGGAATTGTCTTTGTTGACGATGCCCTCGTTGATAATTTTTGCCATGAAGTCTGGCAATTGGAGAGTTGCGGCAACTGTTCCAAAAACCAAAATTATCAGGGCGATCAGCTGAAGAGTGTAGGGTTTCAAATATTTAAAAAGTTTTAGCATTGCTTTTCTTTAGAAGAGCTTATAAGTCCAGATATTTTTTTCATCAAACGAATGAGGGTTTTCGTATCTTTTTCGCCAAGAAAATCGCTTAACATTTGGATTTTTTGCGCAAACTTTTTCTGTAAATCCTTCACCTGTAGATTTCCTTTTTTGGAAAGTTTTACAAGGACAATTCTTCGGTCTTCACTACGCGATAATCTTTTAATCAGATTTTCTTTTTCCAGGGCGTTTATTTGATGGGTGACTGCTGCTAGAGTAACCCCAATTTTGTTGGCGATTTCGGAGATTGTCACTGGCTCGCCGTCTTTTAATTCGGAAATCAAAATTAGCATGTGCTTTTCAGCACCCCTAAGCCCAGAATGATCATGTTTTAATAGACTTGATCTTCTGAGTTGGTTCACTACATCCTGCAGCTCAGATGCTATTTTTTTGCTTTCTCTCATTTATTTACATCGTAAACAGTTTACATAGTAAAGCATATTTAATATATACTAGTCTGTCAAGAGACCATTGACAAGTCCTCTTGTTTTGCTAGATTCAGCCTAGAGTACAGTGCGGGGAAACCCCGGGCGAAAGCCAGTCTCTGAGGTTGCTACGGCATACACCTCAATTGAGCTACGGCGAATAGCCTTGCGTACTCCTGGGCTCGGGCTACGGCCCGAGAACAGCTCACTACGGGCTCTTCCTACCGGAAGAGCCCTTTCGCCTTGCCTGACGATCAAATAACATTTAAATCCTTAAACCATTCGTACCGAACCGGTTCGATGCCCGGTGATTTTTCCCAGTCATCTTCGTTTATTTCGCCACTCTGATATTTTTCGGTTCTTTTTGATAATTCTGCAAGTCTCTCGCGGCTATACCACCCGACGGCTTTTGTCTCTCTTAAGCTTCTCTTGATACATCCGTCCGTAATGCATTCATAAATTTTAAAGTGGTGCCAGTTCCCATCTTCTCTTCGACATTTATTTTCTTTGCGACCTTCAATGATCATCTTTAAGCTTTTAACTTCCAGGCCAACCTCTTCTTCCAGCTCTCGGAGAGCAGCTTTCTCAAAAGAGCTGTCTTGATCTACATGCCCGGCTGGCGGAGCAAACCCAAAAGGCGGGTTCCTTCTTTCGATCAGAAGCAAATTATCATTCTGCCAGACAAGCATTCCTACACTTGTATGATCGCATTTTTTCATCCTGTTTAGTTCCTCAGCAGTTATTATTTTATATAATCATATTGTATAAAGCATTTTGTTGTAACTTTAACATTATGTGATACTACACAGTCAATCAGGAGGAGCTGCTAGTTGCGAATCGGGTTACAAGATCAGAATATTTCTCTATTGAGAAGCTATAAATACCCACATGGCCAAAATATACCAAGAACGGTTTAAGAATTAAATGAATTGATAAACGTGAAGTTGCAGGTACAGGGAGCGTGGTGGCAAACGTGGCAATTATTTTTGAAATATTTAGCTGATTCAGTTGCCACGTCAATTTTTGCCGAGTTAGCTATGCCAAAAATACAGGAGACCCAGTCGGCAATTTCATCTTCAATGTCTCTGAACTGCTTTGCTTTATGCGCGCCCAAATAATTGCAGATTGCTTCGTTTACTTCGCCTGTTTCTTCGGCGAGGTGGACCCCAGCGTCAGACAGAGTTCTTTCCTTGGACGGATAAATTTCATCAAACATTTTCTGGAACTCTGCGAGACTAGCGGGAGTTTTTGGGCAGGCCCTAACTGCCTTAGCTCTTTTAGCTAGTTTAATCTTTTTGCAAGTACAGGGTTTTTTGCCACAGTATGAACAAACACAAGGGAAGCGTCTGATTATAGACTCTTCCATATCGATATGGACTCTGCTTGATAAGGTTGCCATCCATGAGGGTGTAATTACTAAATTATTTTTGAGTTTTTCACGATCACCTTTTCTGATCCCCTTGAGCGCGCGCATTGTGAATCTTCCAAGTTGGGATACGAGATCATAGATCGAGAAAAAACGATCATCGGGGACTCCGTAGATAGAATTGATCGCTTTTTGGTATTCACCGAGAGATTGGTGTTTTGAAAAGCTTGCCATTTATCTTGCCTCGATCTTACTCTTCTTCACAAAATGTCACAAGCTAGGCTATCTTAACTTTAGAAGGTAGACAATAAGCTTATAAAAACGACAGGGGCCCTTTCCGCGCCGCCGATGAACGGGCGGACAGATCAGGCCCCTTGAGTCTGTTGACGGGGACACAGGAACTCTGGCAGTTCACTGATTAGACAGTGGACGCCAGCATGGACGTATGCGGGGTAGAACTCAATTGGGATCTCTGTCGGAAAGATGTTCTCGCTTCCGATAATGTTCTCGACGAGTTCTGCGACCGCATCATCGCCAGAGGTCATTACGACCTTCCCACACGGTAGCTGACAGAAGCCTACCGAATAGGGAACCGAGAGTCGAGATGGCGCGTGGACGGCCACGTGAGCCTTATCGCAAGCGCGCCGTATTGACTCGATTGACGCAGAGGTAGAGAGCTGACCCTGATCACCGTCCCAGATACGATACTCTGGGTCGACGATCAGGTGTAGCTCCCCGTTTTTGCCTTCGAGCAGCCCCGCGACCCGGTCAATGTGGTCATTGAACGTCGTCGTGGTACGCCCGTTCGCTTCCATCGTAAGACAGTCGGGGTTGGGGATGGCAACTGTGAGGAATCCTAGCTCCTCAACTTCCTCACAGGCATCACGAGTGACGCTCTCATCCCAGACACCATTCTCGTCAGGGAAAAGTTCTGGGACGATAACGGTTTTACCTCGTCCCAACACCCTTCCTCCCTCTCCCAGTAGCGAAGTTAGCAGCCGGCAGCTGCTAATAACCTCGTTTTTCGGAGGGAAACTGATGCTGAAGAGACATAGGTCTGGCATTACGACCCATGCATCTCTCGGGAACATATACAGGGGCTCCGGCAATCCCCGTTGGAGCATCAAGGAGTCGTTGGTGAGACCTGCGGTGTCTGCCATTACTGACAGGTTGATAACCGCGAAGTCCTCCCCGGCTGCTTTCAGCGCTTGCGCGATTGAGATGTACTCCTCTCTCGTTCTGCGCTCGATCTCAGTTTCGCACGGTTTTGTTGCCAGGATCTTGCGGATCAGGTCTATCTGCCCCTGGGGTCCCCAACACTCCTGGTATGTGTACCTCCAGTGGGGCTGTCCGAGCACTACTCTAATGTCCATGGAGCTTACCTCCTTCCCTTGATGCAAACGAACTCTGACCGTGAGGCCAGAAGACGAGATAGTCGCAGATTACAGGTTATAAGTCAAGGAAGACGACACAAAAAACCAGCTAAAAGCTGGTCTGGGTCCGATTTATTTTGAGGTTATAAAACTAATCTCTATGTTGGTTTACTTTATGTCTTTTTACTAAAGTCCAATTTCACCCGCAATATTTTTCATCGAATCTAAACAAATCTCTATAAATTTCTCCAGGGATAAATTTAGTCCTTCTGGATTAGTGCACATAGAAACCTCGTCTCTTCTGGTTCCAGCGGCGAATTTAGGCTGATGCAAGAATCTTTTAATTACTGATGAGAGTTTCACGTCAGCCAGTTTTTTTGAAGGCAAAATTAGAGCAACTGCAACAATCAAACCCGTCAAGCTGTCAGCGCAAAAGATTGACCAATCTGCCTTTGTTTGTAGCTTCGTGTTTGTGAGCTTGGGAGCATGCGCCTTGATAATATGCATTACAGTTTCTGGTATTTCAAGATCATATTTATCAAGAGCTTCTTGGGTTTTGCGAGGATGCTGATCTTTAAACTCACCCGAATAATCGACATCGTGCAGAAGGCCGGCAAGCAACCAATCAGCTTTTAGAGGTTCGCTAGCATCAAGCTGCTCTTGTGAGTCAAAATGGTCGTATAGGCCGCCCATGCAGGCTTCCAGAGCAATGGAGTGGTTGAGTATATTGGGCTCTAAGTTCTCTTTAAGGATTTCTAAATATTTTTGACGAATGTATGACATTGTTTTCCCTTTTGTTGTGTTTGCATAAAAGCCGTTTTTTTATTCTATGATTCCAAGATTTTATCTACCTCAACTAATCGCAATATTTCTTTTGCAATTTTTTGCCCATATGATTGTAATGCCATTTTGTGGATGTGCCCAGCCAATTGCACTCTCGTAATGATTCCCTCTCCATTGTTGTTGCCCACAATTGGCCTTATCTTTTTTAATGTCCAGGCCCATGCGTCTCTTTCGTGTTTGAGAACTGTTGCTAAATCGTCGTACGATCCTCGATGTGTCCTATATCTCTCAAGAGCAGACTTTAATGCGTGTCTTCTGTCACCATCCAATGACTCATAAATATCTGCATGGCCTGCTTCATGGGCTAATGAAATAATCCCGTCCGGGGAAGAGATTCCGCGGACACAGATTACCTTGTTGATTGGATCAAAATTATCTCCTGCTCGTCCGTTCAACAACAAATAGTAATGGCCACTCGGCAGTAAGTCGGTCAACCCGAGAACTCTGCCCTCGCCATTATTAATCCTTAAGCTTTCCACCCATACAAACTCACCAATCGGCCAGGTGCTCTTCCTTTTGAGATTTTTTTCTTGTTCGTCGATATATCTCAGTATTTTTTTCGGATGTTCTTCCTCTGGCGAAATGACACGTTGGAAAGACTGAAACTTTAGGTCGTGATATTTTTGATTAATCGATATAGAGCCATCAGCCGCCATTCTTGGTTGCCGCATGTCTTCAAACAACGGGAACCCTGCATTATTAAACCAATCCATATGTTCTTGTGGCGTTGCTTCTTTTGTGTCTAGCTTTGCCTCCAGATATTCCTCTGGGTTTTCTGGGTGAATTGAGAACTCTCTTTCCATAGTCTTCTTATACCAAAAAAAGTTTGCGCTTCATAGGTTTGACAAAGTCGGTATTCCAGTTTCAAATTGTCATTTTCGTTGTTAATTATTCTTCATTTGCTAGGATGAAGACATGAAAATTCTTGGCATAATCGGAAAAAAAGGAAGCAATTTCAATGATCGTGTGGTCACGAGCCTTAACGTACCCTTGATTCGGCAAAAAATGACGATTTCGGATGGATTTGCGACAGAACGTGAAGCATTGGAGTTTGGTAACAATTCATGTGGAGCCGCTTGTCTTAAAATGGTTTTGGAGGCTTTCGGAATCAAAAACTCTATGGGTGTTAAACGAATTCAAGAACTTGCAATCGAAAAAAAATGTTATCTGGAGCCAGTCGGGTGGCTACATAAGGGCCTAGCTCAAATGGCCAGGGAATATGGCTTGGGTGCTAGAACTATAAAATTCAAGCGGCCAGAAAAAATGCTTGCCGAGCTAAAAGACGGTAAATTGATCATTGCCTCTGTATCTTGCGGCTTTGATCAAAAAAAGAAGGGCGGGCATTTGATAGTGATAAGGGGAGTTACCTTTGAAGGCGGAAAATTAGCGAAGGTGTTATTCAATGATCCTTCTGGCTTTGGCCAAGATCACCAAGAGATAGACGGGAAATCATTTTTGAACTCGTGGACCGGAAGGGCGATAATAATAGGCCGGAGAGTTTAGAAGCCGGATGATAATTCAACGGCTTACTTTGTGAATTGAAAAGTGGAGAGGACTTGATCGAAATCACTTTTTGGCGCAAATGTTGATGCTTCAAAATAGAACCCTTTTTTGCTCCAAAAATCATAGGTAAAATCGACCATACCGCTATATATAGCTTCATAACCATTTTGGTCTGCGATTGTTTTCTGGGAAAGTGAATCTTTTTGATAAGAAACGTTTTCTGTGATATGGCTTTCTAGGTTGAAATTTGTTGGCACGCTAAACTCATTAATAAGGATCTCGGGTGCTGCATCGGGCCTCTGTTCACTTATCGCTTTCTGCATATCGGGTGAAGTTAGGCTTAACCCAAAAACCTGGTCGTCCTGACTATTTTGAGTGACTTGGACAATCCAACCATTTGGATATTTAAAACTAAATCCATGAGAATCATTCGTATATGTCTTCCAGCCTGTTGTGGCCGGGGTTGTTGATGTAGATATGCTGGTGGCAGCCGTTTGATCGGTTAAATAAGAATTGGTTATGGGAATTTGAATCCTTGCCCAGTATCCAATTCCAAACAACAATGCTGATGCAACTAGGACCAAAATAACTAAAGTTGTAAGTTTGAACCGATCGACTTTTTTACTTGTTTTCATATCTCATGTCATTATAACGCTTCTTAAGGACAACGAATACTGGGAAATATTGAGACCAAAGTTAGCGCTAGGACTCTGATTTTAGAAACAGATACTTGACGCTAGATAACATATGTCATATATTATATCTATAAGAAAGGGTTATATGCGTGGAAGACCAAAAATAAAAAGATGTATAAATTTTGTCCCAGAGATTACCTACTTTAAACCAGCGGGCATCCCTTTGCGTGAATTACAAGAAGAAATACTTACTTTAGATGAAGTTGAAGCATTAAGATTAACCGATATTGAAGGACTTGACCAAGAAACTGCTTCTAAAAAAATGGAAGTGGCTAGAATCACGTATTTGAAAATTATTCATAGTGCTCACCAAAAGGTTGCTAGAGCTTTAATTTATGGAAAAAGTATTCAATTGAAGGGAGGTGATATTATAATGCCAAATTTAGATGGAACTGGACCGCAAGGTCAAGGACCGATGACAGGAAGAGGCCTCGGCAGAGGCGCCGGAAGAGGTGTCGGTAGAGGTCAGAATGCGCCAGGACAGAGAACTGGCGGTAGTGCTGAGTGTACTTGCCCCAATTGCGGGGAAAAAGTTGCCCACACGAGAGGAACACCCTGTTCGCAGACCAAATGTCCAAAATGTTCAACGCCAATGCGTGGCGTATTCTGTAGCTAACAAAAAAGAGTCGGTTGCGTACGGCCGGCTCTTTTTATTTGTTTGTTTGCAATAAATTCCGTGGTAACATATCAATTATGACTGATATGTTAAAAGCATTAGCTGACCCGAATAGATTAAAGATTGTTAAGTTTTTATCAGACAAGCCTAAATGCGTCTGTGAGATAGAAGAGGCCCTGGGCTTACCTCAGAACCTTGTCTCTCATCACCTGTCGGCTTTGAAGGAGGCGAATATTGTAGAAAATTGTAGGTGTGGCAAAAAACAGTTTTATTCCTTGAACAAAAAAGTACTGAATGAGTTTTCAACAAAAATTAATAAACTTGGAGAATGATGATGATTTTTCAACCTATTCAGCTACTGGCCAATTGGCTAACATATGACATATTTTCAATCGCCCACAAAACTCGTTTGGCAGAAACGCTAAACTTTTTTATTTTTGATACCATCAAAATTCTTATTTTGGTTACGGTGATAATATTCGCTGTCTCAGTGATTCGTTCATTCCTGCCCAAAGAACGAGTCAAAGCTATCCTATCGCATAAAAATCAGCTCACTGGAAATATTTTAGCCTCGCTACTTGGAATAATTACCCCATTCTGTACATGTAGTGCAATCCCTCTGTTTCTTGGTTTTTTAGAAGCTGGAGTACCCTTGGGAGTTACTTTTTCATTCCTGATCGCCTCACCCATGATCAACGAAGTCGCTCTAATCATGCTCCTGGGTATGTTTGGCTGGAAAATTGCCCTGATTTATATCGGCTCAGGATTATTGATTGCTGTCCTCTCGGGAGTTATCATAGGTAAATTAGGTGTTGAGAATTTAATAGAGAATCTTGATTACAATGCGAATGTCAGTAAAAGCTCTGCTTTTACTTGGCGAGGCAGACTTAAATATGCAAAAAGTTATACTTTAGGAATTTTGAAGAAAATTTGGCTCTATGTATTACTTGGAATTGGTGTAGGAGCAATAATCCATGGTTATATTCCTACAGATTTTCTTGCCACCTATGCAGGGGCTGATAGATGGTATGCGGTTCCCCTGGCGGCCATTTTAGGCATCCCTCTTTACTCTAACGCGGCTGGTGTAATTCCGCTTGTATTAGCATTAACGGAAAAAGGGGTGGCAATTGGAACCACACTCGCATTCATGATGGCTGTAACTGGGCTGTCACTTCCCGAGTTTATGATTTTGAGAAAAGTTATGAAACCAAAGTTAATCTTTATATTTGCCGGAATAGTTGGAATTGGAATAATTTTGACTGGTTATCTCTTCAACGCAATACTGTGAATAGGGCGTTTGCCCTCTGTTATTTACGACCGCTTCCACGTGGACAACGCTCATTTCCTCCAATCGTATTTATAACAAAACCCTAAAGGATTACTCGTACCTCATCACATCAAGGGGATTGATCGTAGCGGCTCTCTTGGCTGGGTAGAGGCCAATCAGCAGGCTGACTAGAACAGCAAAGAAAAAGATAAGCAAAATAAACCAGATTGGATAATAAAAGATCAAGACCGAATCGCCGCCAGCTTTGACGGCAAAGCCGTTTAGAATGGAGTTAGCAATTTTACCGGCGATAAAGCCAAGCAAAATGCCGAGAATACCGCCGGCAATGCCGATGAGGATTGACTCAGCAAGAAATATCTTAATGATATAGATTTGTTTGGTGCCGATTATCTTCAAAAGGGCAATTTCCTTGGTGCGTTCCAGAAGAGAGATGGTGAGAGTGTTAAGCATACCAAGACAGGCTACGATTAAAGCAATGATTCCAAAGCTGCCAAGAATAGTTTTGAAAATGTTAAAGACCTCCTGAACCTGGGCAATAGTTTCACCAACGTATTCGGTTTTGAAACCCAGCCCCTCAATTTGCTTCCTAGTTACATCGACTTTGCCTTTTGAAACAATCATCGCTTTGGCCTGTGAGAACACTCTGACACCGTAGGCATCAAGCTCGGCAGAGTTGCCATAAATGCTCGGTGAGTTGTCGTCTTTGATAACTCCGACAATTTTATAATTAAGATCTTCAACCACTTTCGACTCATTACCGCCGAGAATATCTTTGGGAATTATCAGAGTCAGCCGTAAAGGCATCCCGATTGCAGTTTCGGGAGCACTCAAACCGAGAGCTCTGACAGCAGCCGTGTTAACAACGATCTGGCCGGTATCCTTGGTCGTGGCCGGATCGGAAAGATTTTGGCCATATCTGACTTCAAGGCCAGACCAATTCATATAATTTGGAGAAGTACCGAAAAATGACGTTTCGGTTTGTTTGCCGTTATAGCTGACTTTAGAGGCCAGATTGACGATTGTCTCAACCGTCTTGATGTTGTCAATGTTTTTGATTTTGGTGAGAGCATCCGAGTCAATCTTGACGATTTGGGAGTCGCCAGTGCCGATATCAATTAGTTCGTAGGCATTGGCACCGGTAATCTCCCTGGAGACAAGGCTTTCGATGCCGAAAGCAAAGCCGACGAGAAAGATGATCGCCGATATGCCAATAACCATCGCCGAGATCGTCAAGACTGAGCGCAGGCGATGGCTTGAGAGGTTGCGAGCGGCAAATTTTATAATTAGCTTATTTTCCATAATATTAGTGAAAAGTTAAATGCGCTTCGCTAGTGAAAGGTGAAAAGAGAATACAAATGTTTGAAACTTGTGTCATTGTGTCTTTATTGAAAATTACTACTTGAGAATTGATCATTACCTTACCCCCTTACTGTCTTTCACAACCATTCCGTCGCGCATTTCTAACTTCCTTGTGCCCATTCCCCAGTAGGCTTGATTATGAGTAACGAGGATAACGGTTCTTTTAGACTCTTTGTTTAAGGCATTGAGTCGTGACATTATTTGATCAGACGAGGTGCTGTCCAGATTACCGGTTGGTTCATCAGCGATGATAAGTGAAGGGTTGGTAACTACGGCACGGGCCAGGTTAACACATTGTTGTTGGCCACCAGAGAGTTGGGTGGGAATCTGTCTAGCGTATGATTCAATATCCATGCTGCGCATAACTTCTTTGGCTTTATCGAGAGCGTGTTTTTCCTTGATCCCGCGAATAAACAGGGGCAAGGCAATATTTTCCAAGACATTTAGGGATTTGATCCAATATGACATTTGATGAACCATTCCTATTTCGTGTAAACGCAAAACGGCACGGGCATTCTCGCTAAGTGAATAAAGGTTACGGCTGCCAAAGATGACTTTTCCGGCAGTTGGCTTCTCAAGACCGACCAAGACATTAAGTAAGGTTGATTTACCACAGCCGGATGGTCCGACGATAACCAAAAAATCTTCTTCGTAAACATCAAAGCTGACGCCACGCAAGACCCCAATTTTGTTTGTTCCGACATCAAAAGTTTTATGAACGTCGCAAACTTGGATTTTTATATCTTTTTCTATCATAAGGCAGTGAAAAGTTAAATGCGCTTCGCTAGTGAAAGGTGAAAACTATCACAATCTTTTTATTAGTGAATAAAGCATTTTCGAAATTTCCATCGACTGTTGGTAAAAACTTGCAAACTCCTTGTCGTTCAGATATCCAAGCTCTTTTCCGAGATAAAGCATTGATCTAAATTCTCCGCATGATCCTTTTGAGATAAAAAGGAATCTCGAATATTCTTTGTTTCCACTTCTTTCAAAACCTTCTGCGATATTATTCATTACCGAAACGGCTGCTCTTAAAATCTGATCCCTGAAAGAGTAATCTTTATGGCTTCTGAACTTCTCGTAAGCCATAAACGATAAATCCTTGGACTTTTGCCAGATAATCAGGTCCTCAAATTTTTCAATTTTACTACTTTTCACCTTTAACCTTTCACTACTATAGTCATTTTACCAGCTTACTCGTCCAACCAAAAGCTTTTCTTAGGGCATCCAGAACAATCTCCATAGTAGAGCGCTTAACTTCACCGGAGACAAAAGTGTTGTCGGACGAGCAGGCCAGATTGCCAACCTTGTCTGCTGAACAAACACGCAAGTGATAGGGGACTTTATCTTTAAGACCAGAGACAATAACGAGGTGCGAGTTGGTTTGGGTTTGGTCTTCCTCGGTATTTGAAGTATAGGTGTCACCGGTAATACCCTCGGCAAACTCAACTTCGCTAGTGGAGGGCTCATCGGTCTTCCAGGAAACAATAACCTTGGACTCGCTTTGCGAACCCATCCCGACATTCGAGGTCTCAAAAATTATATTGGTAATTTTGGGAGGGCGAGTATCCATTTTGGTCTTGAGAACGGTTCGATCGGATTCGGTCAAGTTACCAAACTGGTCACGGCCAGAGACAACAAAGCGATAGACAGTATTGTCTTTGAGACCACGCAGTTCAAGCAGGTGGTCTTCAACCAAGTCGGATCTGGACTCCTCTTCAACACGAGTGCTATTATCTTCGGCAAAATATTCAATTGAAGAAGTGGTCGGAACGTTAGTTTTCCATTCAATTTTAGTAACTGGTTCGGGACCAGTGTTATCTTCTTGAGAAGAGACCGAAGAAATCTTTGGCATCTTTTGGGTGTCAAAGACGTAGTCATCAGAACCAAACGAGTTGTCATCAGAATCGTTGCCATTGATCTTTAAGTGGTAGGTAGTTGAGTGGGCAAGATCGGATAGCGTAATTGTATGCTTTGAAACATACGACCCGGCATCAACATCTGCGGTCGTCCCGTAATCCAAGCTTGTACCGTATTTAATCTGTGAGGCGGTGGCCATTGAGGTCTCCCACGAAACATCGGCTGAATTCAAGGTAATATTGGAGACGGTAACATTGCTAATAACCGGTAGGGCCAACGTCGTAAACTCCACTGTCCCGGAACATGCGATATCCTCAGCATAATCGCGTTCCTCGTCAAGTGATTGCGCCTGAAGATAGTATTTAGTCGAGGCGCTAAGACCAGATAAGATAACGGTATGTGAGGTAACGGCATCAATTTGACCCTTCACTTTGTCAAGCTGGTCCGATTTTGTGCCGTAGCGAACTTGGGAAGTCGAGCTACGATCAGTCACCCAGGTTATAGTCGCTTGAGTGGCTTTGATCGAGCCGGCTTCCGGCCCAGAAACATAGGTAGGGGGTGTAGTAAATCGACCAGTTGGTGCGCGTGATAAAATTGCGGAATAGGCTGAGATTTTACCAGCATTATCTACCGCTTTAACGCGATAATAATAGATCTGGCTCTCGGTCAGATCGGGATCAAGATAGATCGTCGAAGTGGTGGTCGTAGTTTCGGTAAAGCTGGTTCCATTTGTTGAGCGCTCAACTGAATAGTGGTCAAAGGAAGAGCCCTGCCCAATACCAGCCGACCACTTGACAGTTAAAGAAAATTTATTGGAAGAGCGGTCAGATGAGTCAGAAATGGCAAACATTACCGGAATCGGTGGAGAGGGCGAACTACAGGAAAATGAAATCGTTGCCACATTAGCGCCATCGAAGGCATAATTGCCGGCTTCATCTTTGGCGACCAGGTAAAAGTCATTTGTGTCCTGTTGGGTGGCATAAGGACCGGCCGCCAGTGATGTATCAGCCGATCCCGTCCAAGTAATGTTTTGATCGGATGGCGAAGCGTTGATCGAATAGCCGTAATTGACAATAGCGTGGTCGTGGGCTGGCGCATCCCAAGAAAAAGAAAAGTCATTGGTCGCCGACTCGGTGGCCGGATCGACAGACAGGTTACCGGGCTTGACTGGAGCGCCCGTGGTGTAGTAGTAGCTGGTTTGGACCGCGCCGGCTGAGGTATTGCCTGCTGCGTCAACTGAGCGGACAAAGAAAGTATTAGTTCCTTGTTGATAGGCTTCAATGGCAGAAACAGAAGCACCAACAATGGTGGATGACCAGCCCTCACCGTTGCCGCGTTTGTATTGATAACCAGCTACTCCAGATTGTGGAGTACTTGAGCCATCCGTAGCCACCGGCCAAGAAAAAGAGAAGGAATTTGTACCGGTATAGCCAGATGGGCTAGCAGTGATAAAAGCAGGGTCATTCGGCGCGGTGATCTCGTACTTATACAAAAATGCTTCGTAGACACTCGAGATGTTGCCAGCGTTGTCTTTGGATTTAACCCGTAGACAATAGCTACCTTCATTGGTAGCCAGATCGGGAACCGAAACATTAACTCCGGTTTGATAGTGAACCCCGCCACCGGTATCAGTCATTACGCCGCGAGTGGTCGCGGGATCAGCGCCACCGGCGCCACAGGTCGTGCCAAAGTAAAGATAATAGCCGGCCACTCCCGAGGCCTCGGAGTTGCCGGTATCATGGGCCCCACCGACTGCTTCAGCGGCTGGCCATTCAAAATATGGCGTTGGATAGTTGTAATAATTACCAGAAGTTAAGGTCGTTGAGCCACCAACGATATCTTTGCCGGTAAATGAAGACGGATTGGAGGGGGCAATAATATCACCGGTTGCCTCAGCCTCAAGAGAGAAAAATGTCGCTGGATCGTTTTGGTTGTTATACTCGGTGGCGATCCAGTCGGCCGAGCGGGCGGAAGAAGAAATGCGAAGTTCGTCAAGGGTACCGTTGTAGCTATAGGCAGGACTGTCAATCCGACCGATATGCAATGGCAATGCCTCAACTGTATTTAATGGTCCTACAAGATTCTGTGCTGCCTCGGGAACACCATCAATGTAGAAAGTTAATGATGTACCACTGACAGTTACTGCGAGATGGTGCAAAGTACTATCTGCAGGAATTGTGCGCAGACTTGTGTGGTTATCGTTATAAAAACCCTGGAAAGGCTTCCGTGGGTTGCTGCTGTTTAAAAGAAAATCGACCAATTGACTGTTCGCTTGGGTACCATAGCTTAGCACGGCACGGTAGGTAACTGTTGTGTCAGAATAAGCGACCCAAGCCTCATAGGTTCTTGCTGTGCTACCATATGGAAGATTATCTGGCGTAGCCTTTGCAAACCAACTCGACCCATCCAGATTAACAGCCTTCCCCACCTTACCAGTCGCACCATAGGTGGGGCTACCGGCATCCACAGCACCATCATTATCATTTGTTGTTGCGTCATAAATAGTCCCGCTAGCCTCATTCATGTGCCACACGCCTTTAAAATCCGTATTCCAGGTATTTGCCAAATCTTGTTGATCGGTAGCGCCAGCATTACCGTAATACATGTAGATAATCGTGTCAGCGGCAGTGGCGAGGGTAGAGATCTTGACCCAAGCATCAAGTTCGTGGGTTACAACATCAAACTTTTCGATTTCGTGCGAGATTTTGGTCGTAGCATCAGATGAGGTGAAGAGAATATCATTACCGCTGGATTGGGCTTTAGCAAATACGGGGTTGTCGGCATCAGTAATCTTGATCAAAACCGGGAAGTCGGCTTGAGAAGTATTTAGCACCTTGTCGTGGGTGGGGTTAAGGGTAATTTTTTGTCGATATCCCCACCATGTTCCACCAGCACCATACCACGCCGCTTGAGCTGTTGGAGTCTTTTTGTGCGGCCAAAATATTACCAAACTCAAACCCATGGCAACAATAAGCGCAATAGCGATCGCTTTGCGCCAGGGGTTTGTCATTCCGGGCTTGCCCCGGAATCCATTCAGTTTGACAGATAGATGCTGAATCGAGTTCAGCATGACAGCAAAGTAGCCCTTAAATGAGGCCGAAAACCTGTTCGGCTGCCCCGAGGATTGAGCTGCTACAAGACTGTGTAGCTTGGGCTTTCCCATTCCTAATTTGTATTTACTCTTTATTTTCATCTTCTTAATATTGTACTGATTTTTTGATATGTTTGCTTCAGATAAACGGCCTATGACCCTGCCCTTTTTGGCAGACGAGGTCGTTTTTTATTTTGCGAGCCTTTTAAATAATTTTCTTTCGAAACTACCGATCGGCCAAGACGTTTTTCAAGCTTCTTTCTCGCTCCGCCGGCAATATCGCCGCCTGCCTTGGCATCTGACTTCAATTTCGGCAACCCCTGAGAATTTTCGTTGCGATGAATTTCGGTGGTCGATCGCTCGCCAAGCATATTGAAAATCAGTTCAAAATCATTCATATGATCGCGAAGGTTTTCTCTCTTTAGTCCTTTTAGATTTTTGTATTGCGATGGAGTCACACCAAACGTTGCTTTTGATATTTCAGCTGTAAGAATTGCGTAATCGTTTTGTTGCCCTGCCCCTCTTTTTTGCCATTCGTCGGTTAATTCATCACGAATGACAATACCGCGCATGCGGTTTTCTATCCAATCCTCAGGATAGCCCTTAGCGCGATAGAGAGCGCGAGTTCGCTTCATACCAAGCTCGGGATCATCAATTTCTTCAATTCTTTCATAGCCAACTTTGGCCAGCCATCGCTTAAACGGCTCGGCCTTAGGCGAGGGAATTGACTGAATAATTCGAAAAATGCTTTCGGTGTTGGCACAATCAGTCTGGCGCAATTTACCATCGGATGCGACTAGTTTCAACTGTCGACAAATTGTCGACAGTTGAATTTCATCCTCGCTCTTCACGCGTATTTTCATCTTAAACCAATAATCCCGCGGATCTGAACTATCGGTTAGCGATTCGATAATATCAACAACCGAAAACCACCACTCGTTTTTGTGTATGGTTTTCCTGATTGATTTGCCCCTGAAAATTGCTATTTTATCTCTTTTCATTCTTACCTTTTTATGTTTTTCACTTGTTTCATTGGGTCTTCTTTGTCACTTGTTACTTGGAAATTGATCATTAACTTGCCTCACTTCTTCCCCACCCAGCTAAAGATATTACTCAAGGCATCCATAATTGCCTTGAACGTGGATTTTCTAACCTCTCCAGCGATGATTACATTATCTCCCGATTCGCTTGTGTTTCCACCTCGATCTTTGGAGATAGTTTTAAAATGATAAACGACCGAAGGTTTCAGATTGGAGATAACAACCATGTGAGCGGTTTTGAGGGAAGTATCCTCTGGAGTCTTCTGGGTAGTCTCGCCCGAGATGCCTTCGCCATAAGCAACCATTGAAGTAGCCGGCTCATCAGTTTTCCAAGAAATAACGACCTGTGCGGTTTCTCTTTGCCCGAGACCGACATTTGAAGACTCGGTTACGATGTCGGTGATCTTGGCTGGTCTGGTATCAAGAAGAGTTTCGTAGGATTTTGGTTCGCTCGTAGCCGTATTGCCAAATTTATCTCGTCCAGAGACAACGATAGTGTAGGTGGAGCTATCAGCCAGGTTATCGATCTCGACTGCGTGGCCTGTTTCCAGTTTAGCTTGATTCTTTTGCTTGGCCGCAATGCCAGAAGCAGAATAAACAACATCAGTTGAGGTTTCAACATTAGTCTCCCATGTGACTTTGATAGTTTGGCTTGGGGCATCGGTGATCGGTTCGACTTTAAGTGAATCAATCCTTGGCAAAGCCAGGGTTTTGAACGAATAATCATCGGAAGTAAGATTATTATTGGAGATATCAGTGGCGGAGATTTTGAAGTGATAGGTAGTGTCATTGGAAAGATCGCTGACCTTAACTGAATGTTGGGTTGTCTGGGCACCGGAGATATCTTCAATTTCCTTGCCATATGAAGTATCCTGTCCGTAGTTAATCTTGGAGCTAGAAACAGTTGTTGTCTTCCACGAGACATCGGCCGCATCAAGGGTGATGTTAGCAACAGAAACATCAGAGATCGCTGGTGCCGCTCCAGTAGTAAAGGAATAGGTAGTGGAATATGCCGTATCGGGTGAATAGTCCCGAGCGGAGTCGAGAGATTGGACTTGGAAGTAGTAAATTGTTGAGGGAGTCAAACCAGGCAGGCTGACAACGTGGGCGGCCACAGCGTCAACCTCACCAGTCGAGTCAGTAAAGCTGCCGTCGGTTTTGCCGTAGCGGACATAGGAAGAAGTATTACGTTCGGTCGCCCAGCTGATCTTGGCTGAGATGGGAGTGATCTCGGAGATAGTTGGCGCAGAAATAATTGCTGGCGGAGAGGTATACTTGCCTGAAGGTTTGGCCGAAACTACGGTCGAATAAGCGCTTGTTTTACCGGCGTTATCAACTGCGCGCAGTCGATAATAGTAGGTAGTAGAATCATTCAAATTAGCAGAATCAATATAGGAGGTGTTAGTAGTTTGAGTTAGCTCGGTGTAGGTTGAGCCGTTTAGTGAGCGTTCCAGGGAGTAGTGAGTAAAAGTGGCTGAATTTTGGTTAGAGCCAGCCGACCACTGGATCGTCAACATCCAACGGGAGAAAACCTTGTCCGAAGTATCGTAAATCGAAACCGAGGTTGGCGTTGGCGGCGCGGCAGTGGCGCAGGAGAAGACGGCTGTTGAATAGTAAGCAGGTAAATAAGAAGTATGTCCTATTTCGTCTTGAGAGATGACATAGACGGTGTTTTCTCCTTGTTGAGTGGCAAAGGCATCCGGTCCGACACAGGTATGGGCGGCGGTTGAGGCCTTGTAGGTGGTGTTAGTGGCGGTTGGCGGCTCATTGATCGAGTAACGATAACCGACAATTGGCGAAGCGCTTGGGTCTTGGACCGGTTTATCCCAGCAGATAGTAAAGGAGTTAGTCTCTGATGAGGCGGGAGTAGCGGTCACATTGTCCGGCTTGAGTGGCGCGGCACCTGACCAATAGTAAGTAACTTGAGCGTAAGTAGTCGAGGGATTGTCGGCATTATCAACCGAGCGAACATAAAAGACATTTGCCCCCTCCTGATAAGCTGTTTGCGAGCCGATGGACTTATCGGCGGCGTTGGCCGTATGCGACCAAGCGGCATCGGTGGCGCGCTTATATTCATACCATTTAATCCCGGAAGCGCTTCCACCGGGACCATTAGGATCGGTGCCATCCGGCCAGGAGAAAGAATATGAGTTATTGGTGGTGTAGCCAGCCGGATCGGCCGTGATCGAGACTGGTCTGGTGGGCGCGGTGCGGTCATATTTGAGATCAAACATTGCTCCAGCGGTCGAGGTGTTATTGGCTTTGTCCTTGGTTTTGATCCTGAAGTAATAATGGCTACCGTCAGTCTGGCCGGTGGGACTGTAATACTGATTATCAGCATCGGCCCCGACATGAGCTTGATAGGTGGTCGGATCACCGGTATCCGAGGTATCCCAATAGGTATAATAGCCAGCTAGGCCGGTTTCAGTATCAGTCGCACCGGAGAAAGTAAAGGCGGGAGATGAGGCAGAATTCGTCCATGAGCCGCTGGTGACTGACGTGCCGCCGACAGTGGCGGTGGTAGTGGTTGGATTGGTTGGTGGGGTTGTATCAGTTGACCAACCGGTGTTACCGGAAATATTTGGATCAGGGAAGGGCGTGGAGTTGGCGGTTAGAAACCACTTGCCTGTACCGGTAATATTAGCTCGGCTAACGTTCAAATAGTTTCCGACTACATTGCCAGAGGCTTTAGTGAGAGTAAACTGCGTAGCCCCATCATCAGAGTCGATTGTAACAGCACCACTACCAGAGCCATTCAAGAAGTTAGTTCCGGTCATGGTGTAAGTAGTGGATTTGGTAAACTTGACCGTCTTGGTCCCTGCCGAACTCATTGTCATGTTGGCAAAAGAGAAGGCGCCGGAAAAGGTGGGGGCGCCCGAACCCGGGGTAATGGTTATGTTGTTGTAGGCGTTGGTGCCTCCGCCAAAGGCAATGTCTCCGGACGTCCCAGTCAAGAGGATCGTGGAACCTTCTCCGTTGACAGTGCCAGCACCGCTCCAGACCGCACCCGCGCTATTTCGCGTTAATGTCCAAGTGCCAGAACCCATATTAGTAGTAGTACCAGAACTAGTTAAAAAGCTTAAGGCAGTAACACTCACATTATTTACTGTTAAAGTACCATTACCCACATATAAATTAGCGCCTCCAGTTATCGCGAACGCATCATTAAATGTCATCGTGGCACCCGGCATCGCAACAGTTACAGTCGTCCCAAATGATTTGCTGTTGCTAGTTAAACTTGAATTAGATCGTCCTTGGAAAATGGTTGTTTTGTTGTGTGTAAATATTCCCACGCCCGTCAGATTCAGCGAACCATATAGCGTATATGTTAGGCCAGTAGTATTCATTGTCACAGTCGGCGTATTAGTCGCGGAAGCAAACGACACATTTTTACCAATTCGAGGCATATCTACAGCAATTGTTACAGGACCTGCATTGAGAGTTCCAAAAGCCACATCATCCTGCGGCAACGGCACTCTGGAGGTCCAGTTGCCCGAAGTCGACCAGGAGCCGCCGGCAGCGTTGGTCCAGGTTTGAGGAGCGGCGGTCGTCATCACCAAATTACCTGTTCCTAGAGTCCTGGTGTTTCCTCCCGCATCACCGATAGAATTAGCCCCGCCGTTGGTTAAGTCCGTATCTCCGACTTTATTATCGGCAAAGGTAATATCTTGGAAATCTACGTTATTGGTCGAGACAGTGGCACCGGAGACGGTGAGAATGCGAGGGGTACCAATGGTATCAGAGCTGACTAATAAACGATTGGTGGCAGAATTACCATTCAGAGTCAGTACACCAGTGATTGTCTGGTCGGCGTAAAATACGATTGAGTCTGTCTTGGCGGATGTTCCCGTTCTGGTCAGATTAGCGAAAGAATTAGCATTTTTAACCTTCATTGCCCCCGAACCAGTCAAATTAACTGTTCCACCATAAGTCCGTCCGCCCTGAAAGATAGCGCCACTCCCAGAAAGTGTAATTATTGCGGTGTTTGCAGTGACGATACCGGCTAGATTCCAGCCGTAGGCATTAGCATCTTTACCAGAGCAGTTGATGATACTTGAGCCAAGAGTAGTGGTATGTGCTGAACCGGAACCATGATCGCTTAAAACACCTATATTAAGTGTGCGTCCACCGGTAACAAATGTCCCTTGTATTGGCTGGATTTCCGCGGTGGTTGATCTGGAAGTAAAATCATCAGACAGAGTAACGGTGATACCCGCCCCATTGATGGCAAAATTTCCCATGGATTTGCCAGCCGTGATGATACTGGCGGTAGCATTGATAGTAATGACCGCTGTATCATCAGTGGGAGTATAGATCATACCGGAGACAAAGGTTAGATTGCCTGAAACGGTCAAGGTGAAGGCATTGTGAGTGAGAGTGTTAGTATAACCGGTGCAATCTAAGGTTTTGGCAACTGCAGTGGCGTCAACGGTCACATTGCCGCTGACCGAATCCAGATAAACATCATCGGTAGCAGTCGGGACACCGGGCACGCCAAACCAGGTTCCGGTGGCGCTCCAGTTACCACCGGCAGCCACAGCAGACTTTCTAAAACCCCAGCCAGTGTTGCCGGAAACACTAGTGGAATGTGTTGCTAGAAAAGTTGCTCCACCAGAAACAGTTGAATCTTGTAAAGAGACCCAATCAGAGGTGAGAGTATCTGATGTTTTAGAGAGGGTGAAAGGGGTACCGGCAGTATCACTGGAGATAGTCACCACATTGCCTGATGTGCCAGAAAGAAAGTTCGTTCCCGTCATAGTGTAAGTGGTGGTATTGGCGAATTTGACCGTCTTGGTCCCTGCCGATGCCATTGTCATATTGGTAAAAGTGAAGGCGCCGGAGAAAGTGGTGGCACCAGACGCAGGAGTCATCTGGATATTGTTGTAAGAATTTGTACCACCTTGAAAAGTTGTGTTAGTGGAATCGTTGTAATTTATTTTTATAGTTGAGGTGTTGCAAGTAATAGAACCGAATCCCCGCCATACAGCACTAGTTGAGCTGGCGCTCAAAGTCCAGGTTCCCGAGCCCATAATTGTGGTTGTCCCCACACCGGCATAATAGGCTCCGGCTGATACATCGTAATTCGTTGATAATGTTCCGTAGTGCAAATACAATGTGCTTGAAAAAGTAGTGGCATTTTGTAATGTATATGTTCCCGAAGGAGCATCGATACTTACTAAATATATTGATTTGCCTGCACTCGTGACTGTATGGTTATCTCGACCTGCGAATGTTGTTGCCTTTCCATTGGTGTATGTTATTCCAGAAATAAGAGTGTATGAGCCGTAGATCGTAATGGCAATTGAGTTTGTGTTAAACGTCGTTGCTGTCCCGGTCCAGGTCGCCCCTGTCCAGCTAATTGACTTGCCCAGCCGAGGCATATCGGCGGTAACGGTAACGCCAGAGTTGTAGATGATTGGCGTTGCCTCTGCGGTATTGCC
>Ga0247841_10001004_pt1 | contig 68331 bp, 67 predicted proteins | sample LaCruzMarch2015__2_FD_192410 | JGI IMG/M metagenome (GOLD analysis project Ga0247841, IMG submission 192410) | Freshwater microbial communities from meromictic Lake La Cruz, Castile-La Mancha, Spain - LaCruzMarch2015_18m | ecosystem: Environmental > Aquatic > Freshwater > Lake | place: Spain... | reverse complement strand
GAAAAAGAATGCAACAAATGCGGCTACCAAAAGAACGAATACAACCCCAAAAACGGTTGCGATTTTGTTTTTTGGTCTTTTGATTATGGCTTTCTTGCCAACCAAATCAGGAGCTTTTGTTAAGATTTCAGTTGGTTTAGGCGCCTGTAGTGAGCTAGAGTTATTTTCGGAACCACCCGAAAAACCCGCCTTTAAAATATCTGAGGGTTTTGGGGCAACCCCAGAAGACGGAGTGCTTCGGGCTTCGGGCTTGTCATCTTTCTTTACCGCCGTTTCGGCCGTTTCTATTTCTTTGAACGGCTCCTCCGTGATGATTTCCTCGATTGGCATCACATTCGGTATCGATTCTTCAGGGTTGTCCTGTTCTTGTTTAATATCCATTTTATTGATTCGTTGGAACATTAGTTGTTGGTGCCGCTTGGTTAGTTCCGGGAGTGATAGGTATGTTTACGGCATTAGCCTGATTGCTGGTGGGTGGTGAAATTGCAGCCGGAGATTGCTCGACTTGCACCGGCTTAAGAGGGGTCTGAGGGGCGGTTGGCGCTTGGCTAATGGTCTGCTGATTAACGGGTGGCTGTGGACTTGCTTGAGTCGGAGCTTGAGCAACTTGAGGGCTTGGTGCTTGAGCTGGCGCGCCGACAGTTGCATTTTCCTCGACTTCTTCTGGTGATACGTAGTCGGGGGTAGCCTCAATTGGGGTCTGATCTGCTGTATCAGAAACCTTTTTTGCCTCCTGTTGAGCCAGCAAAGCTTTTGGATCCGTGGTTATGATCTGATCTTCGGCGTATGAAGCAACAACCTTGATCGCAACATGGCTAGCGCCCGCGAAGAATAGCCCTTCGCCAACGTCCGACTCTAATAGTAGGAATTTTTCACCTTCGGTCAAGTGAAATACTTGAGCTAATTTTTCGACAGCGGCAGGCGATTGTTTGAGAAGAATCTGCAATGATGAGTTATTTAAGACTGCGCGTCCCTGCTCGTTTGATAGGAAATCTTCCACGTCTTGGGAGATGATCGTTAACCCAAGATAATATTTTCTTGCTCGTTTGGCTAGCGAATATAAGTATCTTGCCGAGTCGGGATATTGCATGAGTATCCAAGCTTCGTCCACGATTAAAATTCTCTGTCGCATCTCTTTCCTGATTCTCGCCCAGATGTAGTTTAAAATCATGTACATCGCCAGCGGTCGGAGTGCTTCCTCGAGGTTTCTGATTGAAAATACGATGAATCCGCGCTCAAGCTCGAAGTTTGTTGGTTTATTAAATAATCCGGAGAACGTTCCCTCGGTGTATTTCGTCAATCTTCTGGCTAAGCTTTCTGCTCCCTTAGTATTAGTCAACACTCCTTGGAGGTCGGCAAGCAGTGGAGAGGGGTTTTTGTGGGTTGCTACATCGGCACTGATATCTCGTAACGAATAAGTATCATAAATTGCTTTATCTAAGATTGCATCTTCTTCGGGTGTCACTCCGCCAACCATTAATGCGATGAGGCCTTTGACGTCGGTGACCGCTGTTCTAATTACCATTTCTCCGTCTTCATCGGCCGCCATTGCCGGCAAATCAAATGGATTAACCCTTTTATCGGAGTTAAGTGAAAAGTCGAAAAAGCTTCCGCCTACGGCTTCACACAGTGCTTCATACTCATTTTCTGGATCAACAACTATAACGTCTGTGCCAAGCATCAGTGATCTGAGAGCTTCGAGTTTGACGGTGTATGACTTTCCAGCACCTGATTTGGCAAAGACGACCTCGTTGGCATTTTCGAGATCAAATCGATCAAACAATATCAGCGAGTTGTTGTGCCTATTGATGCCATAAAGAATACCTTTGTTTGAGGTTAGCTCAGCTGAGACAAAAGGAAATGAAGTCGATAGGGAGTTAGTATCGAGATTTTTTGTGACCTGTAGCTCATCTTCTCCGATTGTAAGTGTTGTGTGAAAACCTTGCTCAGCTTGGAAGACGGCCTGTTTGGTGTAGACGAGAAGTCCTCCCAGTGTTGAGACCAGCCGATCGCTTGTCTCAGTTAGCTCCTGCACGCTCTTTGCGTAAACCGTAAAATACAGTCCTACTTTGAAAATTCTTTGCTGGCCAGCAACTAGATCATCCCTGAGCTGGTCGATGTCGCCAATTGCCTGGTCAAGCTGTGGGTTTCGTACTAGTCCCTTTTCCTGCTCGATCTGTTTGGTCGACTCTAATCGCCCAGCCTGTTTTCTCATTCGGTCTAAAAATAGATTCGAATCGAGCGGGGAGATATGCATCGAGACGTCCATCGAAATATCATAGTTGATAATTGGTGAAAGCCAGTTTGAATTCAAAAATCTTGGGTAATTGTAAACAAAGTAAGTTTTGACAAACAGGTTGTTAATTTGCAGGTTGTTCGGCATGACCAAATAACTCGAAGGAGCGATAAAATCAAGCATTGTCCCTGAGGATTTCTCGATTGCGCGTTCGGCCTGTTTGGCCAGCTTATTATTAATTTTTGGTTGTGGTGTTTGGTCGGGCATGATTTTAAATCAAAATTGAAATCTCAGATCTCAAAATTGTGGTGTCGCTTCGCGACGATTATTTTGTACGGAAACTTTATATTTTGAATTGTCATTTTGCATTATGAGATTTGATTTTTGCATTATTGCTGATTAATTGGTACCTGTACGGAATCTTTGCCCGTGGCTGCATCAGCCGTTTCTTTGGCCTGTGCCGTCTCGACTCCAATTGCTTCCACATCGCCTTGAAGCTTTTCGCGCATTGCTTCCTCTGGGTTGTATGTACGATAGAAAATCTCTATTAACTGTTTTGTGGATAATACTTGCGAAGTAATGCCCATCGACATCAGTCCTGAAACTATCACGCTTGTTCGTTGTTCGAGCTCGGCCTTGATATCCAAGAATTTTTTCAATGGTACCTGTAGATGAACATGCGATGAGCCAAATAAGCTAGCAAAAAATCCTCCGCCTTGCAGCTGCGAAGGTGGCAGCTGATACGTAACCGTGATGAAAAACTTCTTGTCCATGATATTGGCGATCGAGATTAGCTTTTGCACAAAATCCGTATATTCCTGTATTTGATAGCGAATCAGCTCATTTGGTTCCTGAGAGACACGTTGCTGCAGCGAAGCGATGTATGCGGTCAAATCGAGTTGCTTGGAGTGCATGGTTATCTGAATCGGAAATGACAATGAGTTTAAAAACGACTGATATTGGTGAATGATAGCGTTTTGCTCATCTTCATTTTTTAGACCAAAGTTAACCGAGTTCACCATTACAACTTGGCAAAACTGACCTTTCTTGGTTACCACAACATCGTCGTATATTGCCGAAATCGGGATATGAGACTGTGTTGATTTATTTGCGTCTGCCATTGGTTTGCTTTAATTGCTTAATTTAACCCCTATTAATCTCTAATAACTATTTAAATAACCCGAACAACCCGCCTTTTTTGGTTGCCGCCTTGGTCTGTGATTGTGGTGTTTGATTGGTGATGCTTGGGGCGGGAGTAGTTGCCGCTACTGGCGCACTAGACTGTGCCGAGTGCTGCTTTTCGGCCGCTGATTGCACGTCATTTATAGCTAGGCTGATCGCTTTTGGCTTTTCACCAGACGCTTTTGGACTCACTGGTGCAGTCTGCGCAGCCAACTCAACGTTTTTTTGCTCTAATCCTTTGGCTAATTCGTCGAGATCCCTGATATCCTTCTTTGGTTGATTTTTAGAAGCATCGGACGTTGCTTTGTCTAGTGTTATTACCGGCTCTGGTTTGTAGCCCTCTGTCCACTTGCGCTGTTTCGGGGAGAACAAAAACTTAAAAATATTTAAAATAAATATCTCAAATGGACGGTCATTTACTTTGATCAGAGCGAGACAAAACGCTAGTAGGCCAACTGGCAAACCGAGCGGTAAGAATATTGCCATTGGCGAAGGGGAGATAAAGGTGTTGGCATAGTTCCACCAACCGTAACAAATGGCCCCACCGATCATCAGATAAAGAAACTGCTTCATCGTAAAAGGACCGACGATTTTGTCTTCAAGGTCGATGTTTTGAGGAACCTTATATTGCACAAAAACTCCAAGCTTTTAAGCTCTAATACGCCAAAAACTGGGGTGTTTACTCAAGAACTTTTTTCCCCTCTTTGGCACAAGATCATTATACCAAAAAAACGAGGCGCGAGTTTAGAGTTGTGAGTCGCGACTAGTTATTTCGAGCTTTTGTAGATCTGATGAGGCCGGAGAGGATCTGATGAGTTTTTACTGAGGCATTTGAAAGAGAATTGAATAGATCCGCATCTAAATATCCTACATCTCTTGCAATCAAAAGTTGGTTTTGTAGTTCAGTAAGCGATCCACAAGAAATCTTATAGAAATTTATTCTATCTTTATCGGAACTGCGACTAAATCCCTCGGCGATATTTGAAGTAATAGAAACCGCTGCCCTACGCATCTGGTTTGTTAATCCGAAAATTTCTTCTCTTGGAAACTTTTCGGTGGCTTTGTAGATCTTTAACACTAGCCCATGTCCAGATCGCCAGGCATCAAGGTCTGTAAATGACTTAATTTTGCGATAATTGTTCATTCGCAACTCGCGTCTCGCGTCTCGCTCTACGGTCGATAATAATCGTTTGAGACCGAAGGAGCGGCGGGAGGTTGGGACTGAGTGGCGGCTGGTTTTTGTTCCTGATCGGGCTTGGTTTCTGTTGCCTCAGTCTTCTCTTCGGGTGAATCTATTTGAGTATTTGGTGTAGTGGCAGGGTTCTGATCAGCTTGTGGTTCGACTTTTGCTTGATCGCTATTCACATCTCGCGCCTCGCTGCTCGAGTCTTTCTGCTCTTCGCCTGCCGCTGGTTTTTTCTTTAATTCTTCAACAATCTCTTTGGCGGAATCTTCAAGAACTTTTTTGGCATCAGGATGCAGATCAATAATCGCCTCGATTATTTTTTGTGGATCCTCGCCTTTCATTTCCTCAACCTTTTTCTCTAGCTCGGTTCTCTTGTCTTCTGGCATACTAAGCAAGAGATTAGCGATAAATCTCTTAGACATTCGATCGTCAATCGTGTCTAGTACCGCCTGTTTATCCTCTTCTGGGATATTAGAAAGATCTAGATCTTCTAGCAACTTCTTGTCGTCATCTGTTATGTTCATTTTGCCTCCTTCGGCCAAATACTTTTTTAATTTCTATTGCCCGCTTTTTTTATACTTGCGAGCTTCATGCCGGTAACTTCCGCTTTATCTTTCAGGTTGATAACGCTTGGGCCAGCCCCTCGCCCTTCTTTTTTAAGAATAAGGTAGGCCGAACTGTCTTCGATTGGTGATTGCTGGACAGTCCCTAGTGGGCCACCGGCATTTTTCAGGGAAATTGTATATTTCTTACTTTTTGCAAAAGCTAGTAATGACTTTAAGTTCTTTTTCTGTTTATCATCGAGCTCTTCCCAGCCGTGCGTTGCGAGACTTTCGAAAACCTCTTCGGCATTGCTGGTCAGATCTTCTTCGCTAGCTGCAATGGTTTCCCAGTTAATTTCTTCTGCCGGAGGTCTGTTCTCCGGCTGGGGGGCTGGAGGCTGTTCTGCTGCGCCTTGTGCTGCTTGGGCGGCAGCAGGCGCTGGTTCTGGCGCTGCGGGTCCGTTACCGCCGCCATCTCCGCCTCCACCGACTAGACTGGTTTCATGTCTTTTGTAGTCTTTTTCATTTGCTATACCTGTCGCCAATCCAATACTAGCGCCGATTGCAGCTCCAGTTGCCGCCGTCTCAGTAGCGGCAGCTACTCCTGCTTCAGCGGCACCTCTCGCAATTTCGCCCGCGAACCCACTTGTCAGATATTGGTCGGCATTGACGATCGAGCCGAGATAACTTTGCGGGTCTAAATGCATTCCACTGGTCGGATCGTACGATGCCCCGTGGAATGCCTTGTCTAGGAGATGTTGCAAGGCTTCATTATTAAAATTGTATGTGTTGTGATATCCGACAAAAGCATTGTCTGTTGTCGGTTGAGTATAATTTAGGTCATGAATAAATTGCTGGAGCATGTTATGCTGAACGTCTTGGGGCATAGATGCCAATTCCGAAGGTAAATGTAAAGTGCCATGTGCTCCCTGAAAACCGGTCCTGACAGCGTGTGCAAGAGCGTTGCCGTAATCGCTGGGGTTTTGGGCTAGTCCTTCAGCCACCTTGGCTGCATGCTGAGGATCAAAAGCCATATCTGAGGGTTGCGGAGGCGGTTGCTCGTTTAATAGATTTGTCTCGTGACCCGTCCCTGAATGTGCCGTTGTATATGCATCATGTGCGTGTGCCGCATGGGCATGACTAATCCATGCTCCAATAAGATCACTGGCTAGACCAAGCCCAGCACCAATCATGGCTCCACGCTTGGCACTGGTCCAAAGTTTTTTTGAGTCAATCGAAGCCTTTGCAACTTCTTGATAATTTTTTACAAAACCTAGTCCCTCGGTACTTAATTGATTAATAATTGTTTGGTTAATTTGCTGATTTTCAAAAAATCCATTTGCTTCTTTCTTATAAAAAGCCAGAATATCAAGCAATTCACTTAAATTGCCATGAAACTTTCCTGAGGCCATAGGACCTTTGGGCTCTAGAATGCTTTGCAAGAAAGCCAGGGCATGTCGCTCATTTTCAGGGTCATTGGTCTCATTTTTAAGTGAATTATATTCTTCAACAAGTGCTTGAGTAGAGTAGACGCGTTCATGTTCGGCTTGCAATGCGCTTAGATATCCTCCTACGCCGCCAACCAGAGCACCGGTCATAGACCCGGCGAGCAAGCTTAACCCATGCGGCAGTTTATGTAAGACAGAGCGAATTATAATTGCAGATTTCACACTAAGTAGAACCCGCAAGATAGCTTGTTCTTTGTGAAGTCGGTCAAGATGGCTACATTTATCAAATATCTCGACTGTTTTTTTGTCTACCTCAGTCAGCTCGCGGCCGAGGTATCGGCTGACGTCAACCCCGGATTCGTTAAGAGTAATGCGGTCTCTTATGTTGGGAGGTAAATTCCTGAGAGTTCTGTTTATTCTAGCCCTGCCCTCCCGGGCTTTGCTTCTCTTGCTTATTGATCTAATTGCTAAAATATCTTTTTCTTCCTGTGTCAGAGGTCGCTTCGCTTTTTTCTCGAATTTTGAAATTTCATGCCTTATGCTCTGAATCTCTTGCGCTTCTCGGGCAGCTCGAACCCGCTCGGCTTGTTGCTGGGCTTCGTTTGGTGGAATCGTAGCTGTTTCGGCAGCTGCTGGAGGTGCTGGCTGGTCTATTGTTGCTTCTGCAGGCGCTACTGTGCCATCGCCTTGTGTGTCCACAGAATCAGGGCCAGCCGGTGGTGCGGTTTCAGGTACTGGCGGCTCTGTTGTCGCTGATACATCAACACTGCCAGTTCCTGTTTCTGGTGTCTGGTTCAAAAAATCCTCCTTTTCTACTTATATATTTTAGAAGATATCTCTAATTTTGCAAAGAAAGCAAAAGGACCACCTTACCAACTTGTGAGAGCTGGGGGTGGTCCTTCAATGTGGGCTTGTGGTGTCAGATTGACAACCGCGAGTCCACGGTGCTACACGCGGCCGGCGGCGCGCTCGGCTGCGGTTACGCCATCAACGCCGGTGGTGTCGAACGGGTTCAGTCCAGCCGTGCCCTGCAGCACTCCGGCGAGGTAGGTTACCTGAGCCAGAGTGGGGGCAGCGACGCCGGCGCGGACCAAGCTGGCCTGCGCGGCGCCCTGGTAGAACATGACGTTAACAGCTGGCGCGGCTGGGGCTGCAGCGGGGGCGCCGGGAGCCGCAGGTGCGGCAGCCGGAGCGGCGGCGGGGGCAGCAGTGGCAGTGGCGGTGGCGGTAGCCGGAGCGGCCCCGCCGAGGTTGCCGGAAACGGATAGCACTGACCCGTCAGCCAACGCCACGGTGGCGTTGCCGTTGCCGGTCAGGCGTTGGACGGTGGAGGTGAAGGCGTTTATGAGCGCCGTCCCTCCCGCGCCGCCGCGAGTCATCAAGACGATCGCGATCCATACGAGTATCGCGCCTACGAAGAACAGCCCCATCCCTTCGGGTGTGATCTGAATCATGTTCGTGCCTCCGGGGGCGTTTGCCCCAGTGTTCTGCCCGCCTGGAGGCGGTGCAGGTACGGCTATGACCACGACTTGCGGGCCCGTCTCGATGCTACCGACACGGCCGTCGAGCGACTTGAGCTGTGCGTTCTGAGCCGCATTCACGACGCGGTCAGTCAGCTCGGTGGTCTGCTCGCCGGACAATTGCACTGAGGTGCTCTTGCCGTCGAACGTGACCTTCTGCCACTGCGCCGAGGCGCAGGTGACCGCCATCGCCCAGAGGGCGACGACGATCAGGATTGTCGAGGCGTTTAGCCTCATCGCCATCATCCTTTCTTGAGACGGGCGACGGCGGCCATCCTGTAGCCGCCTTCTTTGTATGAAACCACGATTCAGCTCTCGGTCGGTGCCTAGCGCCCGTGCCACGATGCTGTCTACGTGGAATGTTTGTCAGTGAGCATACCCGAGATTAGCTCTCAAGCATGATGCGATATAATACCACAAAACAGCCCAAATGTCAAGACTCGGGCCCTTTTTAGCTCAAATTAACAGGTTTAGCTCGTTTTTCGGCTTAAGCAGCATTTGTCTTCTCTGGCTCCCGCGCGGTTGTCTCGATAGCCGTTAATCGCATTCCTTCGACTGGTCGTTGGCCAGCGGCTCGTGATCCACCGCCAAACTCAATGTAGTGGTCGGATGCGGGGGATGCGATAACGTTAACTTCGGCCATCGGGAGGTCTACTTGTAGTCCCAAGTCTTCGGGCAATCTCGACGTAAGTGTTGCAGAATCCACGCCAGCAGAGCGCATAGCCGCATCTGTAATGAATATGGACAGGTTGGCATCCTTGAATTTACCCTTGATCTTAGAGTATTTCTTAGCAATTGAGATAATATGGCCAATCAGGATGTCGGGCGAATTGTTGCCGTATACCCTGTCAAATACGAACGACATCTCCTGTTTGCCTCGCACGTTTATCGGAGACAAAAAGACAATTTCATCCGCGATACTACCTTCTTCTACGCCTTTTTCTCCTGATTGAGAGAATAGGTAGAACTTATTGGGATCACCAAATGACAGGTTGGTGTCGTTATTGCACCCCCTTGTATTGCAAGCAAGGCACTGCCTCATATTCTCAATAATTTGCACCCAACGATTGGTGCAGACACTTAAAATCTTCATTTCAGTCTCTCTTCTCCTTATATTTTGGATCATTTCTGAGGTGATATTGGCAATTCCCTCCTGCTGTTGATCCTGAGCTTGAGCTAAAACTGCCGCCAATTTGCCGTCAATATCCGAGACGGCTTTCTCTAGAACCTTCATCTGCTCTCTGATCTGGTTGATATAAGCGTCTACGTCCTCTAAATCCTTCGGATCACTTAGCTTGTCTTGGTTCTTATTTAGGATCGCCTCAAGATAAGAAAGGTCTTGCGAAACGGCGATTGCTCCTGATTCGGTCGTGAAGTCTTCTCCTATACCTTTAAATATCTCAATAATTCTCTCATTTGGCTTCAAGGATTCTCGTAGTTTTGCGATCTCGGCCGTGTACTCTTCACTTTTTTGTAAAATTGACTGAGTTTGAGTCATTATCTTTATCTCGGATTGAATATCGATTAACCTATCTTTTATAGGTTTGTCAGAGGGCTGGGCTGCTAAAAGCTGTTCAATCAGTTTTGAATCCTCTTCGGTTAATGGAATATTTTTGCCCATTTCAACCTGAATTCTCTTGCCGAGAGCCGAATTGATGGTGCGGGGAGCGTTTTCCTGAATGATGGGTAACAGCGCTCGTGATTGCTCGGGAAAGGTGTCGGGATCACTAAATGCCTCTAGCTGTCTTAAGATTCCTTCGAGCTTATTGTCCACAGTTTGAATATTTCCCAGATATTGCACAGTTTCTTCTTCTTGAAGTAGTGCGTTAAAATCGGCCATATCCTCGGCTTCAACACCAAGAGTTTGGCTCGGCAAAAAAGCAGTTGCTGCTCTCGCCCTAAGGTAAGTGGCGGCATAGTTGTAAGTTTGACTGCCTTCCTCGAAATATTCGTCAAGACGGAAACTTCCTTCCGTTTGCCCCAATACAAGCTTGTTTTGTCTTAAATCTTCCCATTGCCTGTTGATTGTGAGAGCTAAAAATAAGCTTAAAACAGCCGATTTTTGAGCATCCTTGTCGTTTAGATTGCCAAAATAAATAATAAAATCTTGAAGCGCCCGAATATCTTCGGGTAGCATCTCCTCGGGGATTTTCTTGATGCCAAACTTCTCTTTGAAGCTAGCCTTGATGTTTTCGACAAATACAGCCTTAAGTTCCGCTGTTGTTTCCTGATAAGGCTTGCCTGACCCGATTGCTTCTCTGTAACCGATCAGATGTCTTCTTATATCGACTAATTTACGCAAATCTTTTGTTGTGCGCCCATATTTTGTTGGTTTTTCTGCGAGTACGATCTGCGCTTGAAGAAGGGGAAACATATTTTTTACAAATTCACGCCCATGTTTAGGGTCGAGGTTTTTCAATCCATCGCAAAGTTCTGGGAATAAGCTCGGAGCTGCCTTAATCGTTTCGGCTGCAACATTGTAAAAAAACGACCTATCTTCGTTGCCCCACCTATTCTTGTCAAAAAAACCCTCTAATTCTGAGAGCGACCGAAGAACGTCTTGTTTGGTGTAGGCGGTGGTTCTCTCTTCATCAAGAGCCTTGAGCGCATCGGTAACCTCAGCAAGAGCCCCAATATGTCTCAAATGTCCTGCTCCGTCATTCTGTTTGACGACCGATGTGAGGTAAGCCGCATCAATATTGCGCGAGTCATTTCGCATTTCGTCCAGATGGTCGCGATATGCAGCTCTAAATTTCTCAAGGCAGAGGTCCATCTTTTCGGGATTAGACATCTCGGACCTCAAAAGTTCAATTAGTTCCGGTTCTAGGTTCGTTTGTTCGGCCCCATCTGTTGTGATGTAACTGGCCAGCATGCCGAGCCAGTTGTTGTCCGTAATCTCCTCTTGCCCTCGAACTACAAGGTTGAGGTCAGTGGGGGTAGTAATCGTTTTATCTGGAGGTTGAGCTTTCAGCAGGGATTGGTTCTCTGCAGATAGGATTCCTCGGAGATGTAGGATTGATGCACGCCTTGCTGCGGCACTTTGCCCATTCTCATTTTTTGCTCCTGCAAAAAGCACGCCGATCAATTTATTAGACTGTTCTGGAGATAATTTTAGAAAATTTTTGTCGAAGAAGTTGTTTGGTGGTTCAAAGGAAAAATTCGTCGCTTCCAAAGTAAGTTCGGGATTCTCTTCAAAAATTTTCAGATAGAGCCTGAAGTCACTCTCGTTGAATTCCTCAGAAGAAACGCGATTATTTATGTTGTGAAGTTGCAAAATAGGATTTTCTGAATTTGACAAATCGATTGTATAATCAGTTAGATTTCCCGATAGATATGGTAGCAGACCAGTTTGCCCTGCTTGAAATTCACTCGTATTCTTCGTGGCGTCTTGGATTATCGATGAGGCGAAGGCTTGCTGCTGATCGCTACCATTTTTTACAAGTTGAAATTGTCTTGCGAAAAACTGTTTAATGCCTATTTCGCTCGATCCTTCCTTTACAGATCGAGTAACTTCGCTCATAATTACAGATCTTATAGATAGGTTCACCTCTGAATTATACGCGTTGGAGAGCCAGTCCAGAGCTTTTTCATTGCCTGATAGCGCAATTCTTGTCAGGCTTGTTGCTCGACTTTCATTGATGTAGGGTTGTCGATCATATATTGGGTTGGCTAGTTTATCGAAGCATTCTTTTGAAGCATTTGTATGTGCAAAAAGTGTCAATATTGTCTCGAGGTTATGTCGAACGAGATCCTCGTAGTTTAAGGTCTTTTCTAGTGTCTCGGCCAAGAAGGGAAGGTTGATGTCTGGTTTATCGACTAAATTTCTCGCTAAACTACCCAAAAACTCAGGACTTGCAAATTTATTTTGCATAATCCGCTCTGCGTACCGATAGTTTTCAATTATTAGGGCACTTTCGAGAAACTTACCTTTAAGTGAGTGTATATTGGCGTCCAAAGACCTTTCAATAAACGGAGCTCGATCAACCTCTTTAACTGCATGTGGCAATCTTCTGTACATAAACCTTTCTTGGCTGACGTCGGCGTGATCAAGTCCTGTCGCATATAAATTGTTGACCAACTGAGCTGCACCGGGATCCTCGTACATTTTTTCTCGGAAATCTCGTGGATTTGCTTGAATATATCTAATTAGGTCTGACGCTGCTTTGTTGTCGGGATTTTCTGAAAATTTTTGCAGCTCAGTTGGATCGAGATTATTGACAAAATTAGATAGGCCGATTTGTCTTTCGTGCCACGCGACCAAGGGCCACTCTCCACTTTCACCTGGTTGGGCAAAACCAGCCAAGAGTATCAGTTCAATATTTGCGGTACTACCGAGATCAATTATTTTTCTTTCGATTGCTTGAGTTTCCTTTGATTTGGGCTCAGTAGAATCAAGCAGTTTGGAGGCTAGGTTTCTGGCGAGGACTTGTTCAACGGCTTTAACTCTTTCTAAACCAAATTTCTGAGTTATCGTTTCATTTCTGATGTATGCTCTGCAGAGAATTGGATTTACGTTCTCGAATTCCGACATTTTGTCTTTAAATGCATTGACTCTTGCCTGCATCCGATCTATAAAACCTTGATCAAGCATTTGGCTCGAATCTTGCGAGAGTGCATCCAGCGATTCGATCATTTTTTCCGTTGAAGCTGAAATCTGCTGCATTTTATCGAACTGCTCAGCATGTTCAAGTAAGTATTCTATACGTTGCGTCGCGTTGTCACCGATTAATTCTCTTAAAATGTGCTCAATAGATGGTTGGGGGATAGCCGAGTCAACCTCTGCTTGCGCACTCCAAACTTCGGCGGTTGCTGCTTGAGATCTTGCTATAAATTCGTTCGGATCTAAATCTTGCTGTCTGATCATTGCTAAATTAGTAATTTTTTCAGCTAAATTGCGCCTTGCTGTCTCGTCTGCGGTGAAGATTTCAATTTGCCTCAGGCGAGTGTCGAGATAAGAGGATAGTGCTTTTCTGTGATCTGCTTCGGGTAATGAGCTGTTCGAGTCTTCTCGTTCGCTTTGATTAAAATTTGGAATTTCGTCAACAAATTTATCCAATTCTTGAAATAGTGGGCTGTTATCGGCGTATGCGACCGAGGCTTCCTGAACCTTTTTTAGTATCTCTCTTTGCAGAAAATCTAAATTGGTGGAGTCGGCAGCTTCAACGCCAAGAATTTCGCGAGGGATCGCATCTTTATCGTCCTGTATCTGTTTTTTCTGAGCACGAAGCTCGTTAATTCGTTTGACGCCCTCTTGCTCGAAATCTGCTTTTATCTTGAATACCCGTTTTAGCCTTGCGAGAGGATGCTGGCGATACTCCTGAGTAATAGAGTCATTTAACCCGTCAATTTCTTGATCTATTGTGTCGATCTTTGCCTTGAGGCCGGAGGCATTTTGGGCGCCGTATTTTTCTATAGTTCTAAGTTCGGCGGTTTTTCTCAGACGATCTTGATAAGTCGCCATATGATAGTTCTGATCTTCGTTTTCTGAGAGTGTCTTTTTTGCTTGGTTAACCTCGGTCAATATCTCTGGAGCTGCGGAAATTATTGCAAGGGGCTCAAGTTGCTTGGCTAGAAATGCTTCCGCCTTTTGTTTGGCCGCTTTATAAATCTGAAGATTAACCTCGGCTAATGCTCGTCGATTCTCCAGCATTTCCCGATGGGATGTTTTTGGATCCGTAGCCTTAGCAGGTTTAAGCTCCTCTTGGGATTCGTGAAACTGCTTGCGTACGCTTCGGGTTTCTGTGGCTAATTGCGCTAGTCGAGCAAGGTGTGTATCTGTAACATTCAGCTCGGCGATATCCGTTCCGTCCTGTTCTTGGGCGCCTTGAAGCTGATCTCCCGCTTCTTGAGATCTCGTATCTATTTCAATATCTTTGTCTTGCTCGGTCTCGGTTGTTAAAGCCATAAATTGCCCAAATTTATTATAACGGAGTTGTATAGTTTTCGGTAATTCATTATTGTTAACTTATGGAGATCGAATCTTTCGAGGGACAAAAAGAAAATGAAAAGATTGTTGCAACGTGGAGGCAGCACCCTTGGGTATTATTTAAACCACTTCTCGTTGTTATCTTGCTAATCGTCATCGGTTCTCTACCGATGGCGCTTCTTGAAGTAAGTTGGTCGTCCAAATTTCTCGCTTTGTTTATTGCGGTTTCAGGGATTTATCTCATTCTCGAGCTATATCTCTGGTTTTGTACGATGTATATCTTAACCGACGAGCGCTTGCTCTCGATATCCCAGTCGCGTCTTCTGATGAGAACGATTAACGAATTGCCGCTTCGAAACATCCAAAATGTTTCTCATACTAAAAAAGGCCTATTTCAGATGCTTCTTGACTATGGTTCGGTTGAGATTCAAACTGCGGGTTCAACGACGGCTATGGTATTAAAAAATGTCGAACATCCGTATAGGGTACAGCAGAAAGTTCTTGCGAAGCAAGAACTTTAATAAATACCCAAATACCCAAACTAGAATGACGAAAAAATGACGAATGTCACAAATAAGAAATACGATCTTGAAGAAAGAACAGCAGAATTTGCAGTTGACGTGATAAATTTTACTAAGGCAATACCGAGAGATCCGCGATATTTATCTATTATTACCCAATTAGTCAGAGCTGCAACATCAGTTGGGGCCAATTATTGTGAAGCAGATGATTCTCAGTCTAAGAAAGATTTCACTCATAAAATCGCTATCTGCAAAAAAGAATCGAGAGAATCTAAGTACTGGCTGAAGGTTGTAGCTAAAACCTTTCCAGAATCTGCTCCCGGTGCAAGAGGGTTGTGGCGGGAAGCACAAGAACTGAATTTGATTTTTGCTTCCATCTTCAATAAGAAGAAAAGCGAAGAGTCTTAGGGCTTGATTTTTAAGAGATTTTTTCGGATTTCTTTTTTCTGGTTTGGGTACTTAAATCAAGAATAACAAATGAAACCAGGCTCAAGAGTGCCAGTACCGCAATAGTTATTAGCTTTACTCTGCCTTCTAGGGTTACCGCCAAGACTCCGAAAAGTGTTGATGTAAATACTATCGTCAGCAATGCCCAAGTCTTGGAGAAGCCAGCCTTGATGAGTCGGTGGTGGAGGTGAGTTTGATCCGCTGAGGTAAATGGATTCTTGCCTTGAATTAACCTTTTAAAAATCACATAAACAGCATCGAGAATTACTAATCCAAATACCAAGAGCAGCGTTGCAAACTTTCCTCCCGATATAACGGTTAAAACGGCTAGCATTAATCCTAAAAACATACTGCCTGAATCTCCGAGAAACATCTTAGCTGGTGGGAGATTCAAGGGTAAAAATCCGATTATCGCTCCTGAAAATGCCGCAGCCAAAATCGCCATTGAAGGTTGAGAAAATTTTAAACTGATCGCAATTATAATTGCGCCGGCTATGAGCGACAGGGAGGAGGCGAGTCCATCTATTCCATCAATAAAGTTTGTCGCATTTGTCAGGATGACGACCCAAGCTATAAGGAGCAAATCGGCCCAAAACACAACGTGGTAGATACTCGAACCAAGTGCTATGGGGATCTTAACTGCATCGAGATAAATCGTGTTGCCGAACGGGTTGTTGATGTAATTTGCGCCGATTCCTGCAAGGGCCAAGACAATACCTGCCAATATCTGTCCCGAAAGCTTCGTCCATGGTTTGAGAGATTTAACGTCGTCAATTAGCATGATTACTCCAAGAATAATTGTCGCAATCAGTATCCCGAGTAGACGTTTATCAATACTGACACCAAGAATCTTGTAAGGGAAGCCGAAATCAACCAGACCTTTGTCGCCGTATATGATAACCAAAAGGATCATCGTCAGGACAAAGCCGATAATTACGGCTACTCCGCCGATTCTGGGAACGGGAGCAGAGTGGACGTCTCGATCTCTAACCTTGGGATATAAGGAGTGTTTTTTGGCTAAATAAGACACCAAATAGGTGGCTAAATATGTAAACACAGCCGATATTAGTAAAACCCAGATATAATTCATCTTTGAGAATTTAAAATTTGCAATTTAAAATTTAAAATCAATTTAAAAACCGAAATTTAATAATGTTTAAGACAATCATCTGGCTTTACCCTTTATACTCTTAACTTTACCCTTTTTCACCCAAACGGTTCGCTCGCCAACCAATAATTTTTCGGCCTGTTCTAATTCCTCCCAGATTCCTTCGATTAGCTCGTATTTGTGAGCTTCCTCGAGGTTCACCCATGCAAATTCTACAATTTCGTCGTTTATTTGAGGTTCACCAGAGAGCCAATCGCCCATCATTGAGAGAACGACTGACGGTCCGCCGGCTGGCGGATTACCCTCAGGCTTATCTGCCAGCGAGGTAACGTACCTGATGTTGGTGATTTCAATGCCTGATTCCTCGAGGACTTCACGCGCCAAGGCTTTTTCAAGCGCGTTGTACCAGTAGTGAGAAGTGTCTCTTGCCCCCGTTGCGTAGTCGTCAATATGAAGCTTTCCTCCTGGAACGGTCCATAATCCGGGAAATTTCTCCTCATCATCCGATCTTTTGGCAATCAAAAAACGTTTGTCTTTGACAATGATTGCGGTCACGACTACTTTAAACAGTTCGCCGTTCATAAGTTATTCCCAGCTTATCTCATAATCCAGATCTCATATCTCAGAGTTACAACGTAAAGTTTAAAGATTATTCACAATTCTCACTTTTGATTTGTCATTCTGAAGTCTGAGATTTGAACTCTGGACTATCTCTTTACTCTTCCCCAGTCGTTTCCGTAGAATACGTCTTCGAGAACCAAGTCATAATCAAGAATTTCTTTTTCGTCGAACCAGATCTTAATCTCAGCTTCTGCTTCTTCCACCGAACCTGATGCGTGAACCAAGGAGTGAATGGCTCTTTTTAGATCATCTGAAGCTTCGTATGAATCGGTGCCATAATCGCCTCGTATTGAGCCGATATCCGCAACTAGTGGGTTTGTTGCGCCAGCGGTCTTGCGACCTAATGCAACGGCGTGTGGGCCCTCCCAGATCATCCATAGAACCGGTCTATTGGCCAAATGGTCGAGTAACATATCGCGGGTTCTTTTGCCGAGCTCAACAGGGGTCATTCCAGGGTCTATACCTTTGTTTTTGTAGTTTTCAAACGTCTTTGTACCCGATGAGAGGTACCAAGATTCATCGTCGGCGTAATGTTTGCCAACCTGTTCTGGAGTTGGGGCAACCAATTTGCAGGCGATTAATTTCAATCCTCTTTGTTCAAATTTGATTATCAATTCGCCTATTAAGCCTCTTTGAATCGCTTCGGGCTTAACTGCGATAAGTGTTCGCTCGGATTTCGGTTTTGCTTGTTTTTCCATAGTTGTTTTCTCCCAAGTAGTGAAAATTTGACTATTTTCACAAATATTTGACATATCTCGTCTGTTTTTACTTCCTCGACATCCACAGTAAACCAGTCTGCTCAGAGCTTTTAAGCTCGGTCAAATTTCTACTACCTGGTCTCCATAAATTTCAAATGAATTATAGCTTATTTATCTGTTTAGGGCAATCAACAATTTTTAATTTTTAATTTTTCATTTTTTATTCAATGAAAATAGGTCAATGACCAAATGACTAAATCAATGGAAAATAGAAAATAGTAAATGAAAAATACGACCTTACAGGTCGAGATCGTATTCTTTGGGCCCTATAATTGATAGTCCCATTTTTTCATTCTTAAAAATTTCTTTGGCTAATGACTGGACCTCATCGGTGCTAACTTGCTCAACAGATTCAATTATCTCATCAATGGATCTAATTCTAGAAAATGCGAGCAGGTCTTCTGCTAAAAACGAGGCAATTTCGGATGAGTTCTCCAAGGAGAGAGCGATTGTTCCGCGGATATTTCCTTTGGCTCGGGCTAATTCTTCTTCTGTTGGCCCATTTTCGGTTATGTCTTTGAGCACATGCTGGAGTACTTCAAGGGCAATTTTGACCTTGGAGGGTTCAATTCCGGCCACAAAAGTCATTAATCCTGAGTCGGCAAATGTAGCGACTCCACTTGAGACATAGTAGGCGAGTCCTCGTTTTTCTCTTATTTCCATAAATAACCGGCTTGAGGCGCCACCGCCCAAGATGGAATTGAGGATCATCATGGCGTATTTTCTTGGGTCATCTTTGCTTAGAGCGAAGTATGAGAGAGCGAGATGGGTTTGATCAATTTTCCTAACTTCCTGGACGAATTTCTTGCTAACGGGTTGGCTTTTATATGGTTCGGCCGCAATCTTTTCTGATTTCTCGAGGTTTGAGAACAATTCTTCTACTTCTTTTTCCCAGTCGGCGCCCGTTGGATTACCGGCAATCGCGATAATCGTGTTTTCAGGGGTATAAAGTGCTTTTCGAAAGTTGATCGTGTCCTCTTTTGTCATTTTGGAGATCGTTTCAACGGTTCCACCAAGGTTATAGCCAAGTGGGTGGTCGCCGTACATCTGTTCCTGGTTCATCGACTGAACGTGAGATTGGGGAATGTCTCGATGCATGTTTATTTCGGCGATGATGACATTTTTTTCAGGCTCAAATTCTTGTTCATCAAAAACGGGATTCAAATACATATCTGTTACTACTGAGAATGCCTTCTTAAAGTCTTTGACGCTCGATTGAACATAATAAACAGTTGATTCTTCCATCGGGTGGGCGTTGTAATGGGAGCCAATCGAGTCTAGTTCTCGAGAGATATCAAACGCGGTTGGGTAATTTTTAGAGCCCTTAAAGAACATATGTTCCAAGAAATGAGTCATTCCAATCTGGTCTTTTCGTTCAAATCGTCCACCTGCACCAACTAGGATCAGGATTGTGACCGCTTCGGTTTGGTTGTTCTCGGAGGTAATTAGTCTAAGGCCGTTTTTTAAGGTCTTTATTTCGTGTTTGATCATGTGGCTATTATACTACTTAACTCTTTCGACGTATTCCCCTGTTTCAGTATTAACTTTAATTAGATCGCCTTGTTTTATAAAAATTGGAGCGTTGATTTTGGCGCCGGTTTCTAAAATGACTGGTTTGGTGACTGAGCCTTGGGCGGTGTTGCCGCGAACTGCAGGAGGGGCTTCGACGACCTCAAGGTCAACTTTGAATGGCAAACTGATATTGATTGGCTTCTCGTTCCAGCTTAAAACGTCAACCTCGACGCCTTCCTTGAGAAATTCCGCTTGTGTACCGATTTGTTCCTTGGTGAGTTCAAATTGCTCGAAGTTAGCCGAATCCATGAAATTGTATTTCAGGTTTTCGCGGTAGGTAAATGATGCTTTGGTTCTGGTCATCTCCGCTTCGTCGAATTTATCATTTCCCTTGAAGGTTAAATCAAGAATCGCCCCTGTTAGGAGGTTCTTAATCTTAGAGCGCAAGATTGCACCACCGCGTCCCTGTTTAGAGTGCTCACGAGAAATCATCTGGTGTGGCGCACCATTGTAAATTAAGAAAGTTCCTACCTGTAAATCGGATATAGATAACATCTAATTTTCTATTTATTATTTTCTATTTTCCATTGATTCAGTCATTTGGTCATTGACTTATTTTCATCAAATAAAAAATGAAAAATTAAAAATGAAAAATAATTCTCTATTGATTGGTGTATGGCAATAGTGCCAAGAATCGTGCACGCTTCAAAGCCTTGGTCAGATTTCTCTGGTGCTTTGAGCACATTCTGGTTTCTTTGCCCGATTTGATTCTGGCCCATGAGCTAATAAACCTCGAAAGGTTTGTGTCTTTGTGGTCAAAATCGATGATGCCGTTTCGGCAGGCGCTACATCGTGTTCGCATAATATTATTTTCCTTTCATACTGTGTTTTGGGGTTTGATTAAGTTATTTTAGCTGACTGTCGAATCCAAAATGCAAATCTCAAATCTCAGAATGAGTTGATAGTTGATGATTTTAAATTTTGAATTGTCATTTTGATTTATGGATTCTGATTTCTCTAGAATGGTATGTCGTCCAAGTTGATTTCGTCTTCAACTGGTTTGCTATCGGCCGGTGCTTTGTCTTCAGTTTTCTGAGCGGCTGATTCCTGACCGCTGACGGCCCCGCCTGCATCAGCTGTGCTGGAAGCATTGCGGGCAGGTGATGGCTTCTCTTGTGTTGGCTCGTAATCAGCGCCACCATCTGCTCTACCCGATAAACCGATAATGTTTTCGGCGATTATCTCGGTTCGCTCTCTCTTGGCTCCGTCTTGGCCTTCCCAGTTTCGGGTTTGCAATCGGCCTTCGGCGTAAACTTTACTACCTTTTTTGACGATTTGAGCGGCAATTTCTCCGAGTTTGCCCCATGCAACTACCTCGTGGAACTGCACTTCTTCTCTTTTTTCTCCTGATGCATCAGTGTATCTGCGGTTGGTGGCTACTGCGAAGCTGGCTACTGATTTTCCGTTAGGAGTTGTGCGAAGCTCGGCATCTCTAGTTGCGTTACCGATGATCATTGCTTTGTTAAGATTCAACATATTTTCTCCTTCTTATGTTATTTCACTTACTTTAGTCTTCGGAAACTAATTCGGCAAGTTTAGAATCTAGTTCTTCTGCACTGATTTTCTCAGCCTTAACCGGCTTCTTCTTTGGTGCAACTTTTTTCTCGACAGTCTTGACTGTTTTTGGTGATTCTACTGATGGCTGATCGCTGACGGCTGACGACTCTTTCTCAGCCTCGGCCTCTTCTTTGATTTCTTCCTGATCTAGTTCTTCAGGTTTGTTCTCAATCACTTCTTCGAGAGTTACTTCTTCTGGCTCTGCTGTGGTTTCCTTCGGGTTTTCGTCATTGGAATTTTTTTCTGGTTTCGGATTTCTGGTTTCGGATTTCTCAGTCTTTTCTTCCGTCTTCACGATCTCGACGCCGTTAGCATCTCGATTTTCTCTCTTGAGCACTAGTGGTTTTCGAAGTGCTTTGATTATCAAGTATCTGATAAGTTCTTTGTCAGTCTTGAGCTGTTTTTCAAGCTTGACGAGCATATCCCCGTCAGCTTCGAACTCAATTGCAAAATATTTACCCGAGGTCTTTTTGGCGATTGGGTAAATAAATCTTCGGACTCCGACTTCGGTTTCGGACACAATTTTAGCGCCAGTTGCAGTAACGGCGCTTTTAACGTTTTCATTTGTTGAACTCTCATCAACAATAAAGCTGATTTCGTACTTTGTATTCATTCTATTTCCCAGGTAGTGAAAATTTTACTAGTTTCACTAAATTAATTTTACTCAAACTTTTTTGATCACACGCAGGTTATTTTGGAACGCACAGACCGAAACCAAACGATAGTTTGTAAAATTTCTACTACCCGGTTCCTTTCTGGTTCGGCCATCGGCCGGTCCCGTTGTGCATAGACAACGAGAAAAGTTAACTTATCGGTAATATACCTTATTCTGTCGGTTTGGTCAATACATCAGGGCTCTTTAAGGCGATCATAACTATATGATCGATTAGTCGCTCAAAGCTGATCTTATCGGCCGCTGCTGATTTGGGATATAGGCTTTCGGCGGTCATTCCAGGGATGGTATTCAGTTCGAGGACAAAGATTTTACCAGAGTCGTCGATGATCATGTCTACTCTGGATAAATGCCTGCAACCGAGGGAAAGGTGAGCTCGCACAGCTAAATCCTGAACTTGCTTGGTTAATTCGGGGCTGATTTTTGCTGGAACGATCTCATCTGTGGATCCGTCATACTTGCCCTTGAGATCAAAGAATTTGTTCTTAGGAACAATCTCGATAACTGGGAGTGCTCTTGCGTCACCATTTTCACGTTCAATCACAGGTACGGTAATCTCTCGTCCTTTAATGTAAGGCTCAACCATCGCTTTGTCGCATTTTTGAAGCGCTAATTTTAAACCCACAACGAAGTCTGCCTCATTTTCGCAGATTGAAACTCCCACAGATGATCCTTCTGAGTTAGGCTTAACTACAACAGGGAATTTTATCTTTGTTTTATCGTTTTGGTCGGTTAATATTTCCCAGTCTAAAACGGGAATACCGTCGGATTTGAAAACGATTTTTGAATGATTTTTATCCATCGCAAGAGCTGAAGACAGGGGATCTGAGCCAGTATAAGGAATGTCGACATTTTCAAGAAGTGATTGCAGGCCGCCGTCTTCGCCGAATTTGCCGTGCATCGCAATAAATACCAATTCAAAATGGCGCTTGATATCAACAAGGGGAATATTGGAAACGGCAGGAAGTTTTGAGGCATCTTTTTGGATGTTGTCTAATTCGGGCGTCTGCATAAGGGCGCCGGTTCCAATATCAATTATTCCGACAGAATAACCCAGCTTTTCTAGCGCGTTCGCCACATTTTTTCCAGTTTCGATCGATACTGCTCGCTCGGAGGACTTCCCACCCAATGCCACTAAAACTCGTGGCTTTTTCGGATCTAATTCAATAGACATGTTGCTCCAAATATTCATCAATACTTATCAATTTTCAATAATCATTTAATGTTTGAAAATTATCAAATTGATTAATTAAATGAAAATTGAATTTTGAACTTTGATAAGTATTATTTTATTTTATATCAGTATTTCACTTTTGATTGAGTCGAGATCGGTGTATTTATCGGCTTGTTCAATGATTCGAGATGAGGCGGTTTTCTTGAAGGCCATAACTTCGGCTCTGCAGCCGAGAGATTTGACGTGCTCGAGAAGGTCTTTGAAGTCGCCGTCACCAGAAACTAGCACAACTACGTCTAGCTTGTTGGCGGTTCGCATAACGTCCATTGCGATTCCAACGTCCCAGTCGCCTTTTTTGGCGCCACCGAAGAAGACCTGAAGGTCCTTGGCTCTGACTTCATAACCTTGCTTTTGTAACGCTTCAAAAAAGTTCGCTTCTTGCTCTATGTCTGCCTTGATTACATATGCCGTGGCTCTGACCAACTCGCGTCCTTCGGAAGCGCGTTGGAGGATTTTTCCAAAATTAACTTTTTTGTTGTAAAGATTTTTTGCTGAGTAGTACATATTTTGTACGTCGACAAATACGCCTACTCGTTGGGAAAATTTTATTTCCATAATTCACTCCTTTCGGGAGCTAAATTTTAAATTGTAATACAAATCTATCAAGTTTCGACCTAGCTAACAAATTTGGCTCGGAGACTAGGATTCGAACCTAGGTTAATGGGACCAGAACCCATCGTCCTGCCGCTAGACGATCTCCGATTACAGATAGCTAATATCTTTTAATATGTCTCTTAATTGCTGGTGCAACAATCTCTTACCCTCGGTTGTTTTTAAAAACTTCTCTCTTCGAAGCGCGTCAGATTTTAACTTGTAACATTCGTAATGTATCAGTTTTGCCGACTTATTTTTAGTAGAGAGGCACTTGTTACTTCTGTGATTCGCATATCGATTTTTTAAGTTACTAGTCGAGCCAGCATAAAGCATATTAGTTTTTTGAAGGTGGAGAATGTAGACGTAATGCATAAACGCTTTGAGACCCCGTCATTCGACGGGGCCACGTCGAATGACGTGGCGATCTCGGATAACGGGTAAATTATAGCATTTTAAGGTCTAAATATCAATCGAAATACCCAAACACCCAAATCCGAATGACGAATAAAATCCAAATAACCAAGTTCGAATTTCAACATTGTGACTTGAGATTTTTTTCTGATTTCTGATTTCTGACTTGGGTGATTTTAATTTACTTTATAGACTCATTTTACAGGTTTGTGAGCTTGACAAAAACAGTCCTGTGCGCTACACTCTCGTGATTGATCGCCCGCATTCTGTCGGACGAAGCACGTTGTTATAAAGGTGGTGAGTATGCACGGAAGTGCTGAGCTGTTTGACGCTTTGCGGTGGGCGTTGACCGAGGTGATAGAGGGTTTGTCTGAGTCCCTCGGTTTCGCAATATGGAAGTCGCGCAAGGCGACGCCATGGACGCTCATCCGAGACTTCATGGCCGCGACGGAGGTGGGCTCGCAAGGAGTCGAGGTCACCATGACTACGGTCATGGGTTCTCCCTCGTTGCGAATTGTGCTCGCTGAAGTCGACAAGCGGATATGCGGTTGCTACGCATTGATGCTCGGTCGTCTCTTGAGCGATCGTGGTGCTCATGTCGAGATTTGTGGTCACAGACTTCTCAACGTCTGGGCCAAGGATCTGCTCCTCGACGAGTACGGCGAGATGCTCGAGCAGCTTTCAAGGGAAGTGTATGGCCAGCAAGACGCTGGCAGTGCACAGGGCGAAGACTTCGCCCGCAATTTTGCGAGGGGATAGCAGCACACACTGTAGTGAGGGCTTGACCCTCATCAGGAAGGGAGAGTCTGGCATGCCGCCCACGCACGGTGGAGACGGAAACCAAGACCTGACGCATCTCCTCGATCGCTCACTGACAGCGGTCGAGACACGACCAAGCAGTGACCCTCGGCGCAGAGTGAGGGACTACCTCGGGACCGAGCACGTGGACGTCCGTTGGAGTAGCGACGGACTCAGGTATGAAGTCCACTACAACGACTCCGATGCTGACGAAAGGGCAGAGGCTTGGGCAGCAAAGTTCAGGCAGCTTGCCGGCGAGCAGCGCGGGCACTACAACGCCAACTACGAGGCTGGTTATCTGGTGTTCACGATCGACGTGAGCGACTAGCCTCTCCACCCCAACCCCGTGTCACTTCACAAATCTACGATAAATAATATCGTGGAGTGGCACACATCACGGCCCCTGAAAGTGTTTCAACCGCAAGGACGAAACATGGACAGGGGCTGTCGCATTTAGGGAGATTGCTTCGGAGAGCTCGCAATGACAAGGGGAGATTGCTTCCCACTTCACTTCTTCGAAGCTACGAGGGACACGGTCGGAGAGCTCGCAATGACACAAAATCTTCAATTTATACGCTATAGCGTTTTAAGTGAAGAAAAAACTTTATAAACTTTACAACTTTACGAACTTCTCAATACTTTTTTATAGAGATCGATTGTTTTTTCGGTCATCGCGCTTTCGGTAAAGCTTTCGCGAATTCTTTCTTTGGCGCAGCCGGCGAGATTCTCTCTGAGTTTTTCGTCTTCAATCAGCTTAATGATTGTTTTCTTTATTTCAACAGGTTTGGCTGGATCAACTAGAATGGCGCATTCTCCAGTTAAATTTTTCAAAGTCTCGATATCCGAGGCGATTATTGGCAGTCCGACAGCCATCGCTTCGCCAACTGCCATGCCAAACGACTCGGAAATTGAGCAGCTCAAAAATATCGTAAAATGCTGTAACCTCTCGCCAACGTCTTCTAGACGACCTGTGAAGTGAATAACATCCTTAATCTTGAAAGACTTTGCCATTCCCTCAAGTTTATTTCTCAGAGGTCCCTCTCCTATGATTTGATAATGAATGTTGAGGTCCGGTTTCTCCTTTTTTACTAATGCAAAAGCACGAATCATATTCTCATAATTTTTTATGCGGTTGAGTGAGCCGACACTGCCAATAACTAGCGGCATTTCCTTGGGCTTCTTGATTGGTTTTAGCTCCAGAAATTTGTCCGGAATGCCATTGTGTATCAGGACAACTTTTTCTCTCTTGTAGCCGCGCTTGAGTAAAAACTCTTGAACGGATTTAGAAACGGCAATAACCTTTTCGCAATATCGAACGACGAACTTGAGTCCGGCGAGCTGAAACTGTTCATAGGCAGGATTGGAAAAGTGGTAGTTATTGGTCCAGAGGTGCTCGGTGTAAATTTTCTTAATATTTTTTAAATCTCTTATCGCTAGAATTCCTAACCATCCGGCACGCGTGCCGTGGAAGTGAGCGATTTCTGGGTTAAATTTCTTGACTACCTCTGCAATTCGCCCCATCGATGCCTTGTCAAAGACTCCTCGCATACTTATAACTTCGACGTTTATTTTGGCCGACTCAAACTTTTTTACGATTGGCCCACTCGGACAAATCACCAAAATGTCACTCTTGTTTTTTTTAAGTGCAGTGGCCAATTGCAACACGTGCATAGGGGCACCGGTCAAACTGCCGTCGCCGAGTACGAGTACAATTCGACTCATATTAATTCCAATGCTCGATTAATCCTGCGCATAGATTCTTCTTGGCCCAGTGCCAGAAGTAGTTCGATGGGCGATGGTGATTTTTCCTCACCCGAAAGAGCCACTCTAACAGGCCAAAATACATCGCCATTTGAAAGTGAATTTTGGGAAACGACAGTTTCAAGTTGTTTTTGCAATTCATCCTCGGTCCAGTTTTCTAATGCTGATAGCTGACTGCTGAGCGCTGACAAGCCTATTTTAGAATCTTCGATCGTCGATTTTTTAAAGACTAACATCTCAGCTGGAAATTCGGGGATTTGGCGTAATTTTAAAATATATTCAGCCATTTCTCTGAGCGTAGCGTATCCGCCTCGTCCGAGTAACTCAAGTTCTGACTCTGTTAAATTTTCTATTCCCCATGGCTTTAAAATTTCTAGATTTTGAGATGTCATTTTGAGATTTGAGATTTGATCTTTGAGATATTTTTCGCCATAGTGGTTCAATTTTTCTATATCGAAAACTGCTGGAGCTTTATTGACCTGTGATAATTCGAACCTTTGCTCTAATTCGGCAATGGTAAAATATTCCTCTTCGGTTTTTGGATTCCAGCCGAGAAGTGCCATAAAATTAATAACTGCCTCAGGCAGATAGCCCATTTTCTTGTATTCCAAGATCCCCACCGCGCCATCTCGTTTGGATAGCTTGCCTTTGGTTGGCGACAAAATAACAGGAACGTGAGCGTATTCTGGAGCTTGAAAGCCAAGCATTTTATTTAAAAGTATGTGCTTCGGAGTTGACGGTAGCCATTCCTCGGCGCGAATGACGTGCGTTATTTGCATTTCATTGTCGTCAATTACGTGGGCGAGATGATAGGTCGGGTAGTCGTCTGATTTCAAGATAACTTGATCGTCGATTGTTGCAGTATCAAATTCTACTTCGCCTCGGACTAAATCATTAAACCTAATTTTTTGATTTTCCGGTATCTTCATGCGAATGACTGATCCCTCCGGGATTTTCCATTTTCCATTTTCCATTTTCCATTTTTCCACCGGTATCTTCCTGCATTTCCCTGAGTATTTCGGGGGTAATCCTTTGGCAATCTGATCTTGGCGCATCTGATCCAGCTCGTCCTTGGTGCAAGTGCATATATAGGCATCGCCTTGCTCGACGAGTTTGAGCGCGGCTTTCTTGTAGATATCCAGTCGAGTGGATTGAACCATCGGATCGTTTAAGTTCTCGGGGATTAGGCCAAGCCATTCGAGAGCTTCTTTGATGACTTCGATCGAACCTTCGTTGTGGCGCTCGCGGTCGGTGTCTTCGATCCTAAGTAAAAACTTGCCGTTATTTTTTTTGGCAAAAAGATAGGTAAAAAGAGTAGTTCTAATATTGCCGATGTGGGGATCGCCGGTGGGCGACGGAGCAAAACGCGTGATGATCATAATAATATTTATTGATATTGACTAATACTTATCAAAATTCAATGATCAATTTTCATTAAATTTCTCAATTTTTATAATTTTCAAATAATTAAATGATAAGTATTGTTTTTCATCTGTCTTCTACTGCATTCTCAAAATGCTTGATCTCGGGAGTTTCGGAGGATAAATCAACGGATATAATGTCGATACGAATTACATTTTTAGGGTACTTGATATGGAGTGATTTTGCAAGAAGAAGTAGCTTTTGGCGTTTGTAGAAATTCACCATCTCAAAGCCTTCGCCAAATTGTTTAGTGGACTTAGTTTTGACTTCCACAACCACGATAACATCTTTTCCGCCGGCTGGCGGATGAGCTAAAATATCTATTTCGCCAAGATTGTTACTGACATTTCGCCCGATGATCTTGTAGCCAGACTTTCTTAAGAATTTAGCCGCTAGTTTCTCGCCATAATTGCCTGTTTCTTTAGACATAATTCAGTTTATATTTTTAATTTTACATTTCACATTTTTCATTGATTTGTTCATTTAGTCAATTAAAAAATTGTTGAATAATTGGAAAATGAAAAATGATAAATGAAAAATGTTCTTCTCTCTCTTGCTCTCTTTTCATAAAATTGATATAAATGTACACTTGTCTCAAATCGGGCAATCAAACGAATTGGAGGGAGTTCGTTGACAGTATATATTCTCGGGCTGGCCGTGGCAGTGTGGCTCACCTTCGGACTTGGCTCCTATGCAATCGCGTGGCTTCATGTCTTCGCCGGATTTCTGGGAGCAGTGCGTCCTGACCAGTACTCCTACTTTCGTAGGCCGTGCTGGGAGGACATCGCCTGTGGAGCGTACTCGTTCACTTGCCGGCTATTAGGCCGGTGGTAAGGAGGCAGATGGCCATGCATCTCGAGTGGATCCTTGCTGTCGGCTTGTGGTTCATCATCGGTCGGCTAAGCATCGAAACTCGCCGCAAGGTGGTTCGGATGTATATCGATCCACTGCGGGCAACTGACTACCTACCGTCACTCCTGTGGGAGCCGACCGAGTGGGTGGAGTTGCTTCTCGGCCCCATCTCGTATGTGAGATGGCGAGTTGTGCGCCATCAGGTTGTTGCGGGTTGCCGAGCTCGCCAACGCGCCAGCCGCTTGATCGTTCATTGAGGCGCAATGCGTCGCAAACAAAAAGGGCTCCCTTGTCTTCAAGGGCGCCCTTTCTGCATTTCTTGTCCCGTTTGAAATTAACGGGGAGATCAATTATTTAGCTTCAGCAGGTTCGGATTTTTCAGATTCACCTTGTTCTGGCGCTGCTATTTCTTCTTCATTTGAGGTTCTGTCATTTGGATTTTTTTCGTCATTCTGATTTCTGGTTTCGTCATTTTTTTCAGCCTTTACACCTTCTTCGCTCTCTTCTATTTCGACTTGTTCAGGGTCTTTTTTGACTTCGGCGACAATCTCCCATACATCCTTATCGTCTTTTTCTCTCTTAAGTCTTCGTGCTTTCTTACCAACTAAGTCTCTAACGTAGAATAGTTTAGCGCGTCGGACTTTGGCTGATTTTAGTTTCTCGATTTTAACAATGGTAGGTAGGTGCAAAGGAAAAGTCTTTTCCGAGCCTACACCGAGAGAGATTCTTCGAACTGTGAAGCTTCCATTGATACCAGTTCCGTGTTGGGTTTTGATAATCAAACCTTCAAAAACCTGAATTCTTTCCTTGGCGCCCTCTTTGATTCTCTGGTGAACGCGAACTCTGTCTCCGGCTTTTAGTGCTGGGATATTGGACTTAATTTGAAAATGGTCTTTGGTTAAAATCGGGTTCATAATAGCTTATTTCTTCGTTTCTTTTTTCTGTGGAATATTTTTTAAAGGTTGCTCTTCTTTGATGTATTCGCTTTTTGATTTATTGCTCATAGCTTCTTTAGTTTCGGCTTTGAGCTCTTCGACATAAACTTCTTCTTTTTCTGATTTTATTTCGGTTTTGGGATTTTTTTCTGATTTCTGATTTCTGATTTCTGGTTTCTCAACTACGCTCACCATCTGCTTGGTCTTTTTGTTTGAAGTGAAGTTGGTATATCTAATCTTTTTGAAATTAACGACACCATCTTTTACAGCATAAAGTGTATCGTCTTTACCAGTTTTAACTCCGTCACCTGCCATATAAGCGGTTCCGCGCTGTCTGATAATGATTTGGCCGCACTTAATAGGTGATCCACCATAAATCTTGACGCCAAGTCTTTGGGACTGGGAGTCTCTACCTAATTTTGTTGTGCCTTTCGCCTTTGTATGAGCCATGCCGAACCTCCGGTTCGGAATTACTAATTTCTAATTACTAATTTCTAATCAATTTTCAAATAATTTACGATTCGACAATTTTCAAACAAAAAATCCAGTCCGAATGACTAGGTGAATAATACCAAAGATCTTTCTTGGGGTCAAGAGCCACAACCATTTTTCATTTACTATTTTCTATTTTCCAATTATTTAACAATTATCAAATTGATTCAATGAAACAATCAATTAAAAATGAAAAATTAAAAATGGAAAATTATCCGTGTTTTCGGTTGACAAAGTGGGCGGGGAATGCTATATTTTTCGGATTGTTTGGGGCTTATCGAAAGCTCTCAGGCGACGTACCACAGGAGGCAACCATGGCCGACACTTTGAAGGAAGCGGTCGAGCGGATTAGAGCCGAAATGGCTGATTCGCTCTACCGTGCGATCGTGGTCGTGATGGAACGCGGCGGACGCGTTGTTCCCGTCGAGGGCATCGCGAAGTTCGTCAGGATGTGCGCCAAGTTCGATGCAGGCACAGGGATGGTGAACTTCGAGACGGAGTTCGCACTTCCCGGATACAAGAGCTGGGGGGAAAACGAGAAGGTTCCGGGATTCGACTCCGCGATTAAGGCGTATGAGTATTTCCGCGATCTTCTGATCGACCCCGACCGGGACCCCATGCTGGTCGTGGCCCCCGTCGAATTTCCTCTGCTGGTCCACCCGATCTCGCTCGGCAGCAAAACGCAATACATGCTTGTGGAGGAGGCCGCGGAGTGGCTCAATGAGCAGGCGCGTGCCTTCGTGGCGGCTGGTCACAAGGGCCTGAACTACACAGGAGAATGTTCCGCTGCGCCGAAGTCAGAGGTGGCAGACGACGATTGGAGCCAGGGCCCCCAGCCACCGCCCAGCACCAGTGCGTCCAGGAATGCTGAAGCGTTGCCGCATGATGGCGGCGAGTAATGCAAGTCGGGAGGCAGCCATGGGAAGTGAAATTGTTCTACCGGCGAATGTCTCGCCGGGCATCCTACAGCTCGCTCGAGAGATGAGGGAAGAGGCCGGCATTGAGCCGACCTATACCCCGCAGTACACAGTAGAGGTTGACTCTTGCGATGAGAGCTATCTCTACGTCATGGCGGCCTGCGATAACGACAGGCGCGCCTTGGGGCCGATCGCAAAGGCGCACGAGGAGTTCGAGCACGAGGGCGTACCGAAGTGGCGCTTTGTCGGCGAGAACTGGCCACCGGCGTAGGATCCAGTAGGAGGTGAGCCGTGAAGCTGTCTGATCTGCCCGACGATCTTCGCGAGAAGATTGTAGGTCGCATCTCCCAGGTCCATCAGATGAACCGCCGGCTGAACGACACGAACACCACCATCCAGTTATTCCAGAGTGGTCGTGTCGTGAAGGTCACGCTCCATCGGTCCAGCGGTAATGTGACCGACATGGTTCGGCTGAGCGATGAAGAGCTTGCTCAGCTCCCGATCGGGCCTACACGCTCGCCGAGGACCCTCCGTCTTCGGGGCAGTGGACTAGCGGAAGACAGGACATGGGTTATCGGAGGATGACCCTCACAGGCCGTCGAGTCGAAGCCATCTGGCAACGACGAGGCGGCCTGACGCATTTTAAAACAATTACCCTTTCTCTTTCCTAAATTTTTGGTAAGGTCATAGGAGAAAACAAGATTTTAAATTTTCTATTTTTCATTTTCCATTGATTTTTCAGTTTTTCATTCATAAATAATTAAACAATTAAATGATTAAATTAATTAAAAATAAAAAATGTTAAATGGAAAATATGGACAAAATTAATTTTGTTCATTTGCATGTTCACTCTCATTATTCGCTGCTTGATGGTTTGGGGACTCCGGAGCAGATAGTTTTGCGTGCCAAAGAGATGGGAATGGACTCGGTTGCGATCACTGACCACGGCTCGATGTACGGCGCGATAGAATTCTACAAAGCGGCTAAAGCGGCTGAAATCAAGCCAATCGTCGGGTGTGAGATGTACGTTTCGCCGCGCTCGATGACTGAGAAAGTTTCAAAATTAGATTCAAGCCCGTATCACTTGATTCTGCTGGCTAAAAATCTCGAGGGCTATATTAACCTGATGAAAATCACCAGTCTTGGTCATCTCGAAGGATTTTATTATAAGCCACGAATCGACAAAGAGCATTTAAAAAAATTATCCAAAGGCTTGATCGCTACTTCGGCCTGTATCGCGGGGGAGATTCCTCGAATGCTGCTGGGAAATGATGAAGAATCAGCCAAGAGAGTGCTCGGCGAATACAAGGAAATCTTTGGTGACGATTTTTATCTCGAATTACAAGATCACCCTGAAATACGAGAGCAGGGAATTGCTAACGAAAAATTGATCAAGCTGGCCAAGGAGACAAATACGCCGCTAACCGTTGCGTGTGATGCCCACTATATAAGGACATCAGACCATGGCGCACATGATGTATTAATTTGTGTCCAAACTGGCAAAACAGTTGATGACCCCAACCGAATGACTTATGACGGGGATTTTTCGCTTCGAGATCCAAAAGAATTGGCGGAGGCATTTAAGGAAGTGCCGGAGGCTCTTGAGAATACGCAGAAAATTGCCGATATGTGTAATCTCGAAATTCCATTTGAAGAAAATCTGTTGCCAACATTCAAAATCGAATCAGACCAGACTCCAGATGAATATTTACGAGAGCAGTGTCTCAAGGGATTGCCAGAGCGATATCCTCAAGCGACAGATGAAGAAAAAAAGGGTCTGATGGAGCGACTCGACTATGAGCTTGGGGTTATCATGAAGATGGGATTTTCAAGCTATTTCTTGATTGTCGCCGACTACGTCCGATGGTCTAAGGAAAATAGAATTATGGTTGGACCCGGAAGGGGTTCGGCGGCTGGGGCGCTAGTTACGTACTTAACCTACATTACAGATGTTGACCCGATTAGGTATGGGCTGCTGTTTGAAAGATTTTTAAACCCAGACAGATTGGAAATGCCGGACATCGATCTTGACTTTGCGGACCACAGACGCGCGGAGGTTTTGGGTTATATCACCGAAAAATATGGCGAAGAACATGTCGCAGGCATCGTGACTTTTGGGACAATGGCGGCGCGCGCAGCAGTTCGCGATGTTGGGCGAGCTCTCGGCATGCCTTATGCCGAAGTCGATCAAATTTCTAAAGTTGTTCCGCCACCTGTGCAAGGACGACATATTCCGCTTGAAAAATCAGTCAAAGACTCCCCAGAGCTTAGAGAATTTTATACAAAAGATCCAAAAGCCAAGCGACTTTTGGATATGGCGATGAAATTAGAGGGCACGGTTCGTCATGCTGGACAGCACGCCTCGGCGTTCGTAATAACTGAAGATCCGCTAGTCTGCTACGTCCCATTGCAGCAAGGTCAAAAAGAGGGAGTTTCGCAGGTCACGCAGTATTCGATGTATCCGGTCGCAGAGCTCGGACTTTTAAAAATGGACTTTTTGGGATTATCGAACTTGACCACCGTTGAGCGTGCGCTTGATATCATCGAGGCCGTTCACGGCACTAAAATCGATATTTTCAATCTTCCAGTTGACGATACGAAAACTTTCCAACTCTTGGGCCGCGGTGAGGGCGTAGGTGTATTTCAATTTGAGTCAAGCGGTATGCGGCGTTATATCAAGGAGTTAAAGCCGACTTCAATCGATGACGTTGCTGTTATGGTTGCGCTCTATCGACCGGGACCGATGCAGTTTATCGATACATTTATTGCACGAAAAAATGGCAAAGAAGCAATCACTTTTCCGCACGAAATGACCAAGAAAGCGCTTGAAGTAACTTACGGAATTCCTGTTTATCAGGAGCAAGTCATGCAGATCTCCAAAGACATGGCTGGCTTTACTGGTGGCGAAGCTGACAAGCTGAGAAAAGCGATGGGTAAGAAAATCGCCAAATTGATGGCCGAGATGAAGGTCAAATTCATTAAGGGATCGATTAAGAGTGGTGTTAAGGAAAAGGATGCGGAGAAAGTTTTCTCAATGCTTGAAGACTTTGCGGCTTATGGGTTCAACAAATCGCACGCCGTCTGCTATGCCATGATCGCCTATCAAACTGCATATCTCAAGGCGCATCATCCAGAATGTTTTATGGCGGCGCTTCTGACTTCCGATCTTGATGACATTGATCGAATCGCGATCGAGATTGACGAGTGTGAGCGAATGGGGCTGAAGGTTCTTCCCCCTGATATCAACGAGTCGTTTGTGGACTTTGGTGTAGTGAAGGAAACTGGCAACATTCGCTTTGGTTTGGCTGCCATTAAAGGAATCGGGGAAACGCCAGGGCGAATAATAACTCGAGAGCGCAAGAAAAATGGCCCATTTAAATCCCTTGAAGATTTTGTCGATCGGATGATAAAGACAGAAGTCAGCGATCAGCCGTCACCTGCCCGCAGTGCTTCCAGTACAGCTGATGCAGGCGGGGCGGTCAGCCATCAGGATAAAAATCAGGACGAAACAAAATCGCAGAACCAGAGGTCAGTTCTAAATAAAAGAATTCTCGAATCCTTGGCAAAGTCAGGAGCGCTTGATCTGTTTGCTGAGCGAAATCAAATCATTTCCGGCATGGAGATAATTACTAAGAGAATTCAAGAATCGCAAAAAGTCAAAAAAACATCTCAGATTGGTTTGTTTGGTGAGGTTTTATCGGCTGACATTGAGCTCGGTAAGCTTGAGCTGCCCGAAGTGGAGCCGGTTGAGCGAGTTCAGAAACTGGCGTGGGAAAAAGAGCATTTGGGCATTTATATCTCGGAGCACCCTCTGAAAGAAGTCGGAGGGATGTTGCGTTCGGTTAGCTCCCACAAGATCACTGACTTGACACTGACGATGGAGGGCAGGCGAGTTAAGATTGGTGGAATTATTACGACTTTGAAAAAGATTAACACCCGATCGGGTCAATTAATGGCATTTGCGGGACTTGAGGATCTGTCTGGAAAAACAGAGGTTTTAGTTTTCCCAAAGATTCTTGAAGAAACTTCTGAGCTCTGGATTGCCGATAAACTAGTGGTTGTCTCGGGTAAGATTTCAACCAAAGATGGGGAAATAAAAATTTTGGCTGACAAGGTTGAAGGTTTTGACCCAGATAATCCGCCAGCCGGCGGAGGCAAGACGACTATGGTGACGGTTTCTGACGCGGATGAGATTGTCGAGATCGATTTATCGAGTGAACCTGAAGTAACTAGTACCGAAGCGGAGTTGAGAGAGGTTTATGATAAAGGCGAATACGTTTTGGAAAAAAATAAAGAAGTTTATATAATTTTGCCTGCTGGCACCGATAAGGAGAAATTGCTAGAACTTAAGGGAATTTTTGAGCGAAATGCCGGTGAGAGATTAGTTATTTTGGCATATAAAAAAGACGGACACTTCGAATTTAAAAGAACAAAAGTACAAGTTTCGGCGAGCATAGAATTTTCGGAAGAGCTGAAGAAGATTTTAACATAAGTTCGTCAAGTTCATAAAGTTATAAAGTTCGTAAAGTGAGTTCTCAACTTTATAAAGCTAATTTTTTTCACAAAACCTCTTTTTGTTTTGCCAACCACCGATAGAAAACCAATTTTTTGGCGGTTATTCTTAATGAGCGCTAACTCACTCTCGAGTTCCACCCTCTCGAGCGCACCTGCTTGCTCACTCACTCGGTACTCGACCGATTTTGCCCAAAGGGCAACCATGCAAATCGGTCTGCGTATGTCCTCAGCAGCAAGCGCCACGAGATATTTTTAAAATAATGCTTGATTTCTCGGAGGATTTCGGTCTATAATTTATTCAGCACCATGAGGGGTGCTGGACAGCTGGCCAGCTGGATATCACGAGTGGAGGACAACGACCATGGGCGACCCGATCCTCGGACCGCCGACTGCCACGACCGGCACGCATTCGCCGCTGGTGGCTGACCAAATGACGTCGCGTATCGCTGGCGCCGCGCGCGTGCATGGCACGGCCGGCCGCACCTTCGAACCCGCCGCGCTGAAGACCGTACCGGCCTCGACGACGGCCGGCAGGCGCACCAAGAAGGCCGCACCGAAGGAAGTCGCTCTGAAGACCGCCGTACCGGAAGCCGGGCTGGTTGCCGCCGTGACGTCTACGTCGCGCTGTCACCGCCCCGGGGTCGCGCAGAACTAGTCGCAACGAAGAGGGCGGATCGGCCCTCACCCGAAAGGGGAACTCGGCTTCGGCCGAAGATCGATATCCAGTCATCCCTCATCCCGCATTGCGGGGCTCGGGGCGGGAACAAGTTGTACTCCCGCCCTTTTGCTTTTAATTTAACTTTATAAACTTTAAGAACTTTTCACTTTACAAACTATGTGGCTCTTGACCCCGCCAGAACAACTTTCCGTAAAAGCGACTACGTCGCCTACTTATAGAAGTGTTGTCTGCGAGGGTCTGCATCGCAGCGCTCCTTGACATTTGCCTAAAAAATTACTAATATTTGCGCTAGTTTCGAGTCGGCCGAGAGCATGCGTCACTGAGGGGTGACAACTGGACTGGATTCAGTCGCTCGAAACCTGGGAAGTGGTGGCAGAAGGCAGTATGGGGTTGGTGTGGTACGGCTAGCGTACGCATGCAACTGTTCCTTTCCGCTCCGCTAGCCGTAGTTGGTGGGTGTGGCTTGCAGCGAGCCTTCGGCTCGCGCCTTCTTACTAGCCACAGCCAAAAGCTCCGCGACTTTGCGGAGTGCTGCAGCCCCACGTTGTGCAACCGGCTTTTCGGCGGCTGGTTGCACAGCAATCAATCCTATCGCTTCCCGCCACGGCGGGATTCGATTCGCTTCACTGGACTGGCTTCCTCGCGGAATCCGGTCCAGTATCATTTTATAAGCATTTTTCGCAATTAAAAAACGGCCCCCTTGGGCCGCTTTAAATTTAATCATAAAATTAATTTGCTGCTTGTGTCGGTACTGCCGGAACTGGCGGCAAAATTTCAGTAGAAGTTGAAGTCGATGTGGCAGTTACAGAAGTTGTTGGTGTCGGCGTCGGTGATCCAACTACAGCATCAGCCGAGGTAAGATACGGACAATCTTTTTCACCTTTAGCTTCCGAGCATCCCCAATATTTGATCGTCATACCAAGATCGAGCGATGATATGAGGCCGACTTTTTCCGAACTATCGTCAACAAGGTTATATTCTTTTGCTATCTGTTTCCAATGCACGATCACTGAGTTGATATCTAATGCATTGACGATGCCATCGTCAAGAATGTCGCCTTTGAGTCTCGGAACCGGTGGAACTGGTGGTTTGGCAACAGGCGCGTTTGATGGAGGCGTCGGAGGTACTGGTGGAACCACATCAGCAGTTGGCTGATTTGAAAACATAAAATAACTTAATAGGCCTACACCTACAACCACTACGAGTGTCGAAACGAATGTCACTAAAATTGCTTTTTTGCTCATTTTATCGTTATTTTTACACTTGCACCCGTAACAGTTGGCATCGAATGCAGCTCTAAAAATATTTTATCATACTTTTCTTTATTTAATGCAAGGGGCAAATATCTCTCTTGCGGTATAAGGAGGTCATGGAGCTCTACAGCCTCCAAAAATCGCTTGACAATATTTTTTGGAAGATGCGAAATCTGTCTTTGCGGCCTGCCGGCGAATATCTCAACAGTCTCCTTGTTACTGAGCGTGAATGAGATAGAGTCATAGCCTATTTGTTTAACTTGTTTGAGAAGTGCAGCCATTACTCTAACCTCTGATATCTCTTCAATGCGGATATGGGTTGGGGCTTCACCTTTTAGCCCAAGTGCTTTTTGTCTGATCGATTCTTTGATTTGCGCCTTGCGCTCCTCGGACATTGTGTTGATCTGGATCTTAATCTCTGATGCTGGGGTTTTTTCTTCGTTATTCGCGACTCGCACTTCGCAATCCTTGCGCTCTTTTTTTTCGGTCTTCAGTATTTTTTGCTCTGCAAATTTTAGTTTCGGTGGTCTTCCATGCAGAAAATCTTTAAAATTCGGATTGATTCTAAAAAGGATAGTTTTATTTTCGAGCAGTAAGCGCGGAATTCCGGTATTGACCTGTTTAATCGTTCGGCTTTTGCGGGTCACGACTACTAACCGGCCAAATCCATGAAGCCTTACCTGCTCCCTTTCTCGCAGGAATCGAACAATTTGCCGCTCAAAGCCGAGTATGATTTTCTCAGTCTGATTTTGAGTGATATTTAGATCTTTTGCGATCTTTTTTACAATTTCCGGCCTGTTTGTGACTGGTTTATTGGGCATAAGTATATTTTAGCAGAAGCCCTGAGCTACTTAAAACCAACTCCAGCAGGCTTTGCCTGCTAAAACCATTATGTTGAAACCAAGGGGCTTGTTGCGGGCAAGGTTGAGCCCACTTTTGAGTTCCGCCCTCAAAAGCCCTAGGTTTCAACAACTTCCTTACCCCAACACGCTCAAAAGCATGATTTTCTTTCTGTGGAAGTCCTTCCGGAATTCATTCCGTTCAAGTCTGACGGATAATCAGTTCCGGCTTCTTTGCGCAAGCGAAATAAAGATTTATCACGGCTCAAGTGCTCGCACTTTTCGCCGGGTTTATTTTTTTTAAAAGGTTGAGCCCGCGTGGCAGCGCGGGCTCGATACGCATGTGCGCTGGCTACGAGATGCCCACCTGGGCGAGGTGCTCGTAAGCGCAGCGGAGGTAGGTGGTTAGGCGGTTGTACATCTCGGCAAGCAACTGGTGCTGCACGAACGTGGCGCAAAGCGGCTGGTAGTGCGGGAGTAATTCATGGGCGCGAATGACGCTGTGTACCATCAACTGGTCGTACTGAGCGACCGGGTGCCGGTTGCGCTCGAAGTTGACCTGCTTGTCCGGGTTGGTTCTGAACGCGTAACACTCCGACCAGAACGTTCCCTGGAACATCTTGACCGCCGGGTCGCGCTCGGTCTTAGAGGCGCGGCCGTAGGTTGCCGTCTGTAGGTCTTCGATGATGGGGGTATGGCTGGGGAAGTGGAAGGTGAGTATCCCGAACCGAGATTTCGCCCCCTTCTTGATGGCCGCGCAGAGCAGTAGGTCAGAGTAGTCCAGCTCATCTTGCCTCTCACGCCACGACCGTCCGCGGATGAGTACCGCACGTTCCGCGTGTGCGAGCAACTCATAGCCCTCTTGTTGCATCTTGTGCCTCCGTCCCTATCCCTTTTGCTGGGAGTCGGTAGGTATAATGAACTCTCTGCCAAGAGTTGGGTTCATTCTAGTCGCTTTCCCCATAAAATCAATAACAAGCGGCGAAGAAAGCGCGCTTTCGAGCCGTGATAGATATGCCTTGCTCTGCGAAGTTGAAAGCTGGAACTGATTATCCGTCAGACTTGAACGGAATGAATTCCAGAAGGTTCAACGAGCAGAGCTACAGACAAGCGCATGCGGGGTGAGGGAGTTTGAGGGCCTAAGGGGCGGCTCTGCAAATCAGCCCCTAGGTCCTCAATATTAAATGCGACCGTTGCGGTCGCAAAAAATGATCTTATGAAAATGAAAAATTTCTTTCAAATTAAAAATGACGGCTTGCTAAATGTCACATAAAATGACAATAATAGTTTTACTATGACAACGCTCTATCGCAAATACCGACCCCAAGTTTTTGACGAAGTTTATGGTCAGGACCATATTGTAGAAACCTTAAAGAGGGCGCTAGATACCAATCGTGTCGCTCATGCGTATTTGTTTTGTGGCGGTCGTGGAGTTGGGAAAACGACTGTTGCGAGGATAATGGCCAAGGCGGTCAACTGTACAAATGAGAGTCCGCCGGCTGGCGGAAGGCCTTGTGGAAAATGCGCGAACTGCAAATCAATTACGGCAGGGAAGTTTATTGATTTGATTGAAATAGACGCTGCCTCAAATCGGGGAATCGATGAAATCAGAGACCTCAGGGATAAGATTCAATTCGCACCTTCAATCGGCAAAAAGCGCGTTTATATTATTGATGAAGTTCACATGCTTACCCGCGAGGCTTTTAATGCACTTCTAAAAACTCTCGAAGAGCCACCGGCACATACGATTTTTATTTTTGCGACTACCGAAGCCCACAAGGTGCCGGTGACGGTGATGTCGCGTTGCCAGCGCTTTGATTTTCTCTTGGCTGATGAAGAGCAGGTCAAAAATAATATTAAAAAAATTATAAAAAGCGAGGGATTTAAGGTTGATGACAAGGTGGTTGATCTGATAGTTCGAGCTAGTGGCGGATCATTTCGCGACTCGCAGTCTTTGCTCGATCAGCTTTCCCCGTATCTTGCATCTGGAGAAATATCGATTGAGCAAGCATTGCAGATTTTAAATCTAACTTCGTTTGAAAAAGTTTCCGAGTTTGCATCATTGCTTCGCTCTGGAAGTGTTGCAGAGGGATTTGAATTTATCCGCGAGCTGATGAGCCATGGAGTTGATTTTAGCGATTTTATGAAGATGGTGATTATTGAAATTAGAGGTCAGCTGATTGAAAAAATTATGAAAAATGAAGAAACTGGCTGGGAAACAGCGACATTACAGAGGCTGATAAAGGCTCAGGAAGATCTCAAAGTCTCTCCGATTGAGTCGTTGGCGATTGAGTTAGCGATTGCAGATATAGCGGTTGGCGAAGCCAGCCGATCTCAAATATCAGATGTCAAATCTCAAAATGACAATGCAAAATTAAAAAATAAAGAAAAAGACAACCAAGATATTCAAAATGCGAGAAGCAAGGAATTAGAGCCGAATAGCGAAGTGCGAATCGCCCCGCCTGCATCAGCTGAGCCCGCCTGCAACGTTGTAGCAACTTCGGGCAGGCTGAAAGCACTGCGGGCAGGGAGGAGCGAGCCAGTAAAAACAGAAGAAAACAAAGATGAGAAGAAAGAAGTAGGAAGTAGGGATAAGGCAGAAGTAAAAACCGAGGTAAAAAAATCCGAAGCGCTCAAGATTCAAAAACAAAAACTCGAATTTTCTGACGATCAGAGACGGGCAATCGTAGAAGAGGTTTCCTTAAAAAATAAAACACTAGGATCGCTGCTATCTACCGCTTCGTGGGTGGCCGATGGCGATGGCGTGACAATTTTTGTCGAGTATTCGTTTTACAAAGATAAGATTTTAGATAAGAAAAATTTTCCGATGCTTGTTAGTGTTGCGCAAAATATTTTTAACGATACAGTACAAATACGTTGTGAAGTTAAGAAACATAGCGACAATATTACAGAAGAGATAGATGAGGTGTTTGGATAGTAGGGGAAAATTTAAAATTTTCAGTTTAAAATTTAAATTCAAATCTAAATGATTAAATTTAAAAATTGAGACATTGCAAATTGATTTTAAATTAGAGTTTTTAAATTTTAAATTAAGATTGTTTAACAAAAAGAAGGACAAGTGGCCAATACCGCGGAGAGCAATATCAAACTACCCCCACAAAACACCGAGGCCGAACAGTCGGTTCTTGGCTCGGTTTTAGTTGACCCAGACGCTCTATTTAAGATCGCCGAGCTTATTGTCTCCGACGATTTTTATCGAAATGACCACGCAGAGATTTTTTTAACAATGCTGGAGTTGTTTGAAAAAAGAGCTCCGATTGATCTGGTTACGCTGACCGATGAGCTCAGAAAAAAGGGCAAGCTCGAAAACGTCGGAGGGGCCACGTATTTGACGAGTTTGGCTAATGCGGTTGTCAGCTCGGCAAATATTGTTAAGCACGCGCAGATTGTCTCAGAGAAGGCGATACTGCGTCGCTTGATCAAAGCCGCGACTCAGATGATCGAGGATAGTTACGAGGAGAAAAATGAGATCCCATTTATTTTAGATAAATCAGAACAAGTACTTTTTGCAGTCTCGCAAAAATTTTCGACAGACAAATTTATCGTTGTTAAGGACATCTTAGCTGAGACATTCGACAGAATAAACGAGCTTCATGAAAATCGTGGGCAGCTTCGAGGTGTACCATCTGGCTTTGCCGCGATGGACAACTTGCTGGCTGGTTTCCAGAAGTCAGACCTGATCATTCTGGCAGCAAGGCCTTCGATGGGAAAAACTGCGTTGGCATTAAACATTGCATCAAATGTTGCGACTAGATCTAAAATTCCTGTTGGCATATTTTCACTTGAGATGAGCCGAGATCAGCTGGTTGACCGTCTTTTAACGACGGAGGCAGGGATCGATTCTTGGAGACTTAGAACCGGAAATCTGAAGGAAGATGATTTTTCAAAATTAAACCACGTCATGGGGACGTTGTCGGAGGCGCCGCTGTATATTGATGACTCGCCGATGATGTCGGTCATGGATATTCGCGCCAAAGCCCGTCGTTTGCAAGTTGAGAAGGGGCTTGGTTTGGTCGTGATCGATTATTTGCAGTTGATGGAGTCGTCCAGCAAATCAAGAGATGGCAACCGAGTTCAAGAAGTTTCGGAGATTTCCAGAGGTCTCAAAGCGTTGGCTAGGGAATTAAACGTGCCAGTTATTGCTCTTTCGCAGCTCTCTCGTGCGGTTGAAATGCGAACACCAAAGATTCCACAATTGGCCGATCTTCGAGAGTCTGGTTCGATTGAGCAGGATGCAGACGTTGTGATGTTCATTTACCGAGAAGACTATTATGATCCTGATACGGAAAAGAAAAATATTGCCCAAATTTTAATTAAAAAACATCGAAACGGACCAATCGGGGACGTGGATCTATATTTTCACCCCGAGTTTGTACGTTTTTCGACTATGGAAAAAAGAGTGTCGGAGCCGACAGAGTAAGAACAAAAGAGCTGCGAGTTGCGAAGAGCCCCGCCTGCATCAGCTGAGCTGAAAGCACTGCGGGCAGGGAATTGCGAAAAAAGCGAAAGCCCGAGCGCGTCCAGTGGACGGAGGCTCGGGCCGGGGGGGTGAGACGGGGAACGTCTTAGGGAGGTATGACAAAGGCCTCTCCATAGCCGAGCTGCGCTAGCTGGCTCAAGATGAACTGGTCGCTGATGGTCTCTGCCACTTGCAGCTTCATCCTCTTCAGCCCCTCGTCATACCACTTGACCGAGGTGCCGGGAAGGCTGCCCAGCATCTTCTTGACGGCTTCCAGGCAGTCGTGGCAGGCGCCACAATGCTGGATTTTGATGCCTATCATCAAGGTTCGCGTCATTGGCTTTCTCCTCCTACCTTTCGTACGCGCCGAAGCCGGCCTTGTTGATGGTCTCGATGAGTGCCGTGGCTTCGGTCGTGCGGGTGACTTGGGCGGTAACCGTGGCGTGCTGACCTGCGTTGACGATGCAGACGCCTCTCACCTGTTCCAGCGCCTTGACGACTGTGTTGATGTTGTCACCGATCGTCATGCCGGTGACTGACAACGTGACGATCTTTGAGGCCATTCTGCCCTCCTCGAAATGCCCGTTCGGGCTCGTCTGTATGTTCCGGTGCATCTCACGTCGAGATCAGCAAAATATACTTCTAAACATGGCAAAAATCAAGACTACCCTTGATTAATTTTTAAAAATTTACTACAATGGCCTCTTCGATATCGAAGCGTAACACGAGCGCATAAGGCGCTGGAGGTGAGTTCGTTGAAGTTTTCTGTGCGAGGTCTGATCGTGACGTTGCTCGGGCTGCTGTGTGCGACTTGGGTACTGGGTCTCGTATGGGCCCAGGCTGGGCGTGAGCAGATGAAGGCCAGCATGGGCGAACAGGGCCTTGACGCCAAGGTCATGCCGGTCAACGCGATCTCTGGCTACTCTGACAAGGATGTCGAAGTAGTCGTGACGGTTGTCAACACAGGAAAGATGGCGTGGGGGAAGACGAACTACATCAAGCTTGGCTGTTTCCACCAGACCTTGGTGGATCAACTGACGAATCGGGCTGGACACGCCAATGACCCGCAGTGGCGGGCCGAGATCGATGGTGTATACAAGCACGATGAGGTGTGGCTTGCCCACATCAAAATCCGTGCGCCACGTATGCCCGGGGTGTACCACTTCAGACTGCAGATGTTGAAGGAAGGTGATCCCAAGGGCAACGACGGATGGTTCGGCGGCATCGCAGAAATCGTCGTCATCGTACCCGACTCCGTCGTCTCGGCGGCGAAAGGGTAGTCATGGTCAACTCAAGCTACGTAATTCAGGGAGGAAGTTCATGCGAGTTGCGCTCTTGGTCGGTGGACCTGTCGTTCAGGGAGTGTCGTCGCTTCTGGTCTCCGCTGGTTGGACTATATGGAGCGCAGAAGTGCCGAAGCCGAAGTCAGCCGGCTGGTGGAAAGCGGTCGCTGTAGTGGTTTCAGACCCACAGTATGTCAGCGGCCTGTCGGGGTTCGACACCCCAGTCGTCGCTCTTGCCAAGCATTTTCCGGATGGTGAGAACAGTGCTCGAGCGCTTCTCGCCAAGGGGGCTGTGTCAGCCGTAGAGCGCTGCAATGAAGCAACGCTTCTCGCGGTCATGAACGCAGCCTGCGTTCTCGGGTAGTTGGTCGGGTTCGCCCGTCCGTTGTTCCGCGCCCTGTCATCCGACGGGGCGCTGCTGTTTTCAAGTCAATTTCTATTGACATATTTTTATAGATATGTTACTTTACTTAAGTAAAGTGGTAAACATGAAAAACTGGGAAAAAGAATCCAAAGAATTGTTTAAAACAATCACGCGTTTAAAAACTGAAAAACAGACGCGCAATTTTTTGCGTGACCTATTAACCGAGCAGGAGATAATCGAATTCTCTAATCGCTGGAAAGCAGCTCAGATGCTAGAAGAGAAAATTTCTTATGCGAAAATCAGCGAAGCGACCGGCCTGAGTTCTCGAACTGTCGCGCGGATTTCTAAATGGCTAAATTCTGGTATGGGCGGATATAAAAAAATGATTAATGAGCTTCATCATGGCAATTCAACTCTCGGGAGAGGATTGTCTTGATTTAATTTTAAAAAAATAAAGCCAGCCCTATCCCGAGTGGGAGAGGGCTTTTTTAGTAAAGGCCTAAAGTTGTACCTTGAGGTGATGAGATGAATAGCTTGCTCGAGTATTTTACTGCTGGAACGCAGAATACTAAGTCGGCAGGTGTAGTCGGGATCGAGATCGAGACGCAGTTCGCGATGAACGACGGGATTCCTATCCCGACTGCAGTGACCGATCAGTTGCTCGCCGCCAAGATTGACGGTTGTGCGGTCAAGCTGGAGCTGGGCCGACAAAACATCGAACTGTCGGTTGAACCCGAAACGAGCTTTGTGCGTCTCTTCGACAAGGCGAAGCGATGCACGGGCGAACTGTACCGGCTGGCAAGAAGCTTGGGGTGCTACGCCAAGCTCGAGCCTGCACCATTTATCTTCTATGATGGCCAACTCCTCTATGTTCAGGAAGAGCGTGATCAGATTTGGGTCGATCTCGACGGGACACCGGCGCTTGAAAAGCTGTGCCGTTGCTCGAGTGTGCAGTTCGCGATTGACGTTAATCCTGACGATGCAATCGACTGGATCAATCGGCTCTGGGCTGCCAAGCTTCACGAGGTTGATTATCAGCTCAACGATCTACTCTGGAAGTCCTACATCGCCGAGTCGCGCTTTGGCTATCATCAGGATCGCTACGGCGGCCCGACTGGTTTCGGTGACATCGACGGCTATGTGTCGCATCTCAATCAGTATCCGGCTGTCATGCAGGGCAACGAGGACATGTTTCTGCGCTCTGTCTGGTGGCACTACCGCCTCAGGCGCTACGGCGACTCGCTGGCTCTGGAGATCAGGCCGATGGCGCGTCGCTACGATGAGGATATTCGCGAAAAGTGGAAGCTTATTGCGGGCATTCTCGGTCTTTAGCTCACGGGTGGTCCGGTCTCGCATGAGATCGGGCCACCCGAAAGAAAGGAAAAATGAAAATCATCGCATATGGTTCTTTAATGAATCAAAAAAGTTTAGAGGAAACTCTCGGCCGACCGGTAAAATTAAGAAAGACGACTTTGAATGGCTGGGTAAGAGTATTTAATGCGCCATTTGATGGCTACGCATTTTTAAATTTGCAAAAATGCTCTTGCAAAACTATTGAAGTGGCTTATTTTGAAATTGAACCTTGGGAAATTAAAAAATTCGCCAAACGCGAAGCTGGTTCGGATCTCATCGAAGTCAAAAAGGGCTACATTGCCTTCGTCTGGCCAGCTAACAAATGCCAGGACCTCCCCGTTTTGCAAAGTTATATTGATGTATGCGAAGAGGGTGCTGATGTTTTAGGAATTGATTTTAGGGCTTGGACAATTCAGCCTAAAGTCCTATTTAATGATCTGCAAGATCTTAAGTACCCATAAACCACGGCTTTTCGGAGCAGCCCTTGCCGGTGGAATAAGCATAAAAAATCGGTAAATCGGGAAAAAGGATATCTAGATTACTTCCGGAATAGGTTAAGAAAATTGAATCGGAGAACTTTTTAGCAACCGCGATCTTTTCGCTTTGGTTCATCGCAAAATATTCAATTGCACCGCGTTTGTAATTGGGTTCTTTGTAATGTTTTCGAGAACTTTCGGTCAAAATCTTTAGAACATTCTTGGGTATTTTAGGAGTTCTAACGATTTCTCCCTGGCTTATCGAGCTCATATAAATAAACTTGAAAGCAAACTTGTCAGCAAGCTTTTCGACTTCGTCAAAGTATTTTTTTATTTGCCCATCGTTATAGCCATTGTGTTTGGCGTGGGTATTGGTAAAAATTAGGGTGAATTTGGCACCGATTGGATAAATAGTTTTAACCTGATCAGAGATTTTACGAAGCTGTTCAAAGGCTTTTTCTTCTTGCAGATCTGGCAATTCTTTCTCGCCCTTGCCCCAATAAAGCACGAAAGGAATCGGTTCTTTTTGGCTGATTGATTTGTTAATCACTTCGATAGTTCGCTCAGAATTTTTCGGCTGTTCGCGCTTGAAATTCCAAGTGTTGAAGCTGGCCAATATTTTTTCGGCATCACTTTTTAGTGTGGCAATTTGGTTGACCGAAGTACGGCTTTGGTTGAATTTAGCTTTCAGATACCCAAAGTCTTTATACAATTTAAAGTAATAAACTTCTTCTTTGGTTTGCAAATTCCACTTGGGAAGTTCCTGCACAGTTATCATGAATTCTTCATCGCTAACTCTGGCACTGGCTATTTCTTCAAATAATCCACCAACTTTCTGGTTGCCTTTGAGTCCGGCACCTTCTGATAAAACGACTTTTCGTCGTAAGCGAATATAATCAGGCAGTCGATCGCTCATCGCTTCCCTAAATATCGCCTTGGTAACGATCAAATCATTATCTTTGACGATTTTATAATTAGCCGGAATTTGTAAGGCGAAATTTGCTAAATCTAAGTCCAAGAACGGTACTCGAACCTCTGTTGTGAATGCCATCGAGGTTCGGTCGACCCGTTGCAGTTGTGTTCTATGGAGATCATCCATAAATTGCCCGATCCGATTTTCGATTGCTTCATCTTTTTGTAAGTTGGTAAATTCGGGGTATCCGGCGAATATTTCATCAGCTCCCTCTCCGCATAAAATAATCTTAAATCCGGCATCGGCTGCAGCCTTCGCGATATGGTATGAAACCGCGCTTTGTCGGATCATGTTTGGCTCAAAGCTTTCGGTCAGCCGAATGATTTCGGGAATACTTTTTGCCAACTCCTCTTCAGTAGGAAGCTCTTTGATGACGTATTTAATCCCGTTCTCTTCGCAATATCGAACAGCAAACTTTCTATCTTCGCTTTGAGCGTTTCCAGCAATAATCGCAGTTACATCTGGATGATATTTTCGAGCTGTCGCCAAAACGGCGGTTGAGTCGATACCTCCAGAAAGATAAACGGCGATTGGCAAGTCAGTTTGAACTCGTCTTTTCACTGCTTGGTCAAAAAGATCTCTTATCTTATTAATCGTTATTTTGTGATCGATTGCGATTGTTGTTTGAGGTCTCACATAGTACTTTTTCACCTCTCCATTTTTCATAAAATGACCGGGCTTTAAAGGTTCGATCCTTTTAATCTCTTCGAGGCAAGAAAGAGCTTTGACTTCAGACGCAAAATAAAACTTCTTGGCGGTTTTAGCAAAGTATAGTGGTTTGATCCCGAATGGATCGCGTGCCACAAAAAATCCGTTCGTTTGTTTGTCGAAAATGAAGAATGCAAACATTCCCCGCAATCTTGAAAGCATTTGTTCTCCCCAGATCGCATAGCCGTTCACTAGAACCTCGGTGTCTGAATCCGTATTAAACTTCGAACCGAGTTTTTTTAGTTCGATTTTCAACTCTTTGTAGTTATAAATCTCTCCATTAAAAACAATTGTATATCGGCCATCAGAGGAGGTGATCGGCTGAATCGCTTTATCGCGATCGACGATCGCCAATCGGTTCATTCCCATCACACAGGAAAAGCTAGCACTTTCATGAAAGTGATTTATCTCGCCCCGACTTCTAATTTGCTCAAGCATTTGCTCGAGTTTTCGGCTATCCGTACTGTTGGTTATTGCAGCTATTCCACACATAAGAGAGCAATATATCACATTTAGTATGATTTGTCAAGGATTTACGTTGACAAATTGACAATCTTGCAATATCTAGTATAGTAGATGTAATGAAAAACTTAAAGACTTCTCTCATAAAGCTGGGCCTTAGCGGATTCGACAGTGTAGTATATTTGGCGCTACTTAAAAGAGGTGAAGCGCCAGTTGGGGAGCTAGTAAAAGAACTTAACTCCCATCGAGAGCTGATCTATGGCGCAATGCGACGCTTAATAGCTGAAGGTTTGGCAACTGAAAAAGAAAAAAAGAAAATCAAATATTTTCAAGCTCTAGAGCCAAAAGTATTGGTGCAAAAAATCAAAGAAAAAGCTCAACTCGCCAGCTCGATCTTGCCCGATCTTAACAAACTTCATTTAAGACCAGATGTGTCAGTAACCATACTTGAAGGTGCCGAAGGTTATGAAGAGGTACAGAAAGACATCCAAGAGACTCTCAGGGACAGAGATGAGTATTTTGTAATTGGTGGCGCTGGCAATAGCTGGTTTGAGATTGTTAAAGACTTTTATATGAAGTATCGCAGACAGTCCTTGAAGCGACGAATACATCTTAAGAGCTTAAGTTTCCCAAATGAGGCAAGGGGAATTATCGAGAATGAACCGGAAGGATTTTGCGAAGTTCGAGTTCTACCGGAAAATTTCCAGGCGCCAAGTTCGACCAAGATTTATGGTGATCGAGTGGCAATTCAGGTCTTTGGAGGGCGCCCTTTTGTAATTTTGATCAAATCCAAAGCCGTTTCGGAGGCTTATAAGAAATATTTTGAAAGCTTGTGGATCATTGCCAAGTGCTAATTGCACTAGTATTTTTCTCTGATATCATCCAGATATGGACGACAAAGAAAAGCTGATTAGCTTATTAAAAGAAAGAGTTGGATTTGTACTGGCCGATGTGTCGACATTCCAGTTCGTGAGGCAAGAGGGAGTTGCTAAGGACAAGCCTGCACTGGGTGGGGGAAACTTACTATCGCTGACAGGGATATTTTCGGCAATTAATTTACTTTCAAAGGCTCATTGGATTCTTAAAGGATTAACTTGCGTTGCGGACGAGGATGTTACTGAATTTGATGAGTTAAACGATAAGCTCGAAAAGGCAGATATTTATGCAAAATTTCCAAATCTAAAAAAATACCTGAGACGACCGCGTCGGGGAGATATTAATGAATCCGATGCGTTCTGTAGGTTGGTTAATGACGTGCCGATCGATTTTGGAATTGAAAAAAATAATAATGATCTTGTTAAGGTTTGGAGAATATATAGAAATGGGCTGAGTCACTTAGCCATACCATACAAAGAATCGGGGAGTAGAGCAGTTCATTTACACGACCAACACGGCAGATCATATTCAGTAGAGGAATATCAAGAAGCTGTAAGGCAGGATGACACATATAAATCATTTGAGGCAAGAGGCAATGGCTATGTTTGCAATTACGATTATCTGAGAAAGGATTTAGAAAAAATTCTAGAATACATTATAGCGGAGGTAAATTCAGCAGAGGTACAAAAAGAACTCGTTGGCGAACTGCTTAATTGGCTATATAAGTTAGAGTCTTAAAACTAAAATGACTAAAAAATTAAACAAGTTGCGTTATATCCCAATTACCCAGCAACGCTGGTGTTGTGTGCCGGCGTGTATCTCGATGATTATGTATCGACACGGGATTCCACTGATCGCCCAGGAAGAGCTTGGGGGATATTTGGGTTTGATTGTGCCAAAAGATCAGATGTATTTATTTAATAAGGTCAAAACAGGACCAAAACCAGCCGGAGGATACGGAACTCGCATTTTTAAGAAACAATATTATCCCGATGAGGCGTTTAAAAAATTAAATATCCCGCTTTGCATGATTTATCACTCTATTGATAAATTTCAATCTGAAAATGAGCTCAAAGATATGCTTGAAAGAATCGAAAAAGAGGATAAGGACGCGATTTTGTGTTTTGATTATGGAATTTTGCATGATCACAGCCATCGCGGAGGCCATGCGGTAGTATTTGATCGAATGATTGACGGGGAAGTTCGAATTGTCGATCCTTGGATAGAATTGCCAAAGCTGCAAACCCATAAAATTGATAAACTCTACAAAGCAATGCAAAAGCATGGCAAGGCTCAAATGGCTGGAGTTTGGGTTTTTGAGAAAAATGATCGATAGGTCATGAAATAACATTGCGGCGACTCTAAAAACTTTTGTTCTGGTATTTCCTCTGGAGATGAAAACTCTTTCAAAATTGTGAAAATTTTGTTAGGGTTTTTGTAGTTTAGTCTTCCGAAGGGAGCCAGACCATGGATCGCGGCCAAGAGAAGCCCAAGAGCAAGGACCAGCCCGCGGACCCGATCGTGCTCGTGTACCTTCTCGTCGTAATGAGCGTGCTGTACTTCGGCGAGAAGGCCATCGGCTTCTGCTTTCGCTATTTCGCGAACTAGGCGGGAGCTTCCTCGAATCTGGGCCGGCACTGCTCCGGCCCGTCGTCTTTATTTAATGTCTTTAGAGTATTTTGTGACCAGATCTCTGACCCCAGCAATGACGGCGTCACGGACCTCGGTATCACTTTGGGCGACCCAAATAGCCAAATTATAAAGTTTTGCAGGTTGAATCGTCAGCCATTTTTCATTAAAAAGCAGAAAAACCATCAATGTGGTCACGGCGATTCTCTTGTTGCCATTCTGAAATGGATGATTTTTTATCAATAGGTAAAATAAAATCGCAGCCTTATCTTCTAGGGTGGGGTAGAGATCTTTGCGATTGTATGTTTGAAATGGAGTTGATAGGCAGCTCTCGAGAACTTTTGGAAATCTTGTTTCAAAAGCGGGAATTGGTTCATCCCAACTCATCGTAGCAATCGCCAGCTGGTGGGCAACATCTTTGATATGATCAATGCCGATTCGTTTAATGCTCATTATTCATCCCCGAGGTCTTTTATGACCGAACCATAGTCTTTGAGAGTTTTTTTGACGCCTTTAACGATCAATTCCCGATCTTTATCTGAAATGTCTCCAGTTATTCTCTGTAGTTCTTCGATAGGAATTAGATATGCTCTACCAAATTGCTCAGCTTTAATCGAGCCGTTTTTAACACGCCTAAAAACTTGGACTCGGCTAAGTCCTATCTCTTTGGCAAAATCGGCAATAGATACATATTTATTGTTCATCATGAATTTATTATGCAACAACTGTTACGTATTGTCAATAGTATGTAACAACTTCAACTCTCGGGCATTAAAATTCATAGAACTTTACTCTCTCGGGGAACATTACCATTATCGGATAGCCGACGTGGTTTTGGAAAACCTTGCCGCAACCGACATCTTTTAAAAATTTTATCATCTCTGCGTTAATTTTCTTGTGATCAGTCTTTTTGCTCTTGCCGCAGTACTCTAGCTCCACAAACTGACCAAGTCCTTTAACATCATCGATTATGACTTCGTAATCTTTGTAAATCCAAGTCTGACGACTCAGTTTGTGAACGCAGGCGATTTCTTTCATATCAAGAGCCTTGAAAATCTTTTTCATTTCATCAAGGTTTTCAATTATTGTTTCGAACTCGTCTGCATAAGTCCCACGGTCCTGTTCGTCATAATGCCAGTATTTGTACATAACGGTGAATTGGCCATCCGCGTCTCTTAACCTAAGCCATTCGCTGACATGCGCTTTATCTAAAAAGTTCCTGTGTTTCGGAGTAAAATAGCGATCAATCTGAGACGTTTCGCTAATATGTTTGGCGTTTTTCTTCAAAAATTCCAAAAGTGGCTTGATATTCTCAACTTTTACCTGAATTTCAATTTCTTTATTATGTGCGGCCATAAATAGAATTTATCCTTAATTGAAGATATTTACAATTTTTAAAACGGCGGGCGGACATCGCTGTCCGCCCTGGGTCATTTCTTGTATTCGGCGCTTAGCTGAACGCCGGGAGCTTGTCGAAGGCCTCCTCCATGGATCCGGCCTGACCGGAGCGGAAGAGGCAGTCGGCTGCGAGGCCGAGCATTGTCGCTTCGGGCGCGAAGCCAGGTACGACGATGGGCTTGAAGCCCAGATGACCGAGTTGTTCGATGTAGGCCTTGTTCTGGGACCAGCCTCCGACCACGACCAGCTCGTCGGGCAGGTGGATGCCGGTCGTATGCTGGATGGCGATCGTGTCGTCGTAGATGAGGTTGGCGGCGGTGTAGATCAAGGCGGCGATCCCGTCAAGCGGATTGGCGTAGTTGTTCTTGAGCCACGCGAGTGCTACCTCGCCGCCGCCGGGGAGATCCTTGCGCTCGAAGAGGTAGCCCGAGCAACTCGAGATGTGGCCAAGCCGCTTGCGCGCCTCCTCTGCGGCTTGGTCGTAGCCGACGCCTGCTTCACGCATCAGTGCCTTGTAGTGCCCGCCGAAGCGCGCGCTGTTGATGATTGCACTCTTGCTGCGCCAGGCGCCTTCGATCGCGATGCCGGCTTCCATCATCTCGTTGGTCAGAGGCGGCGCCTCATCGGCGAGATAGACGGCGGGACCGAGCCATGTCCCTGTCCAGTTGGCGACCACGTTCGTCTGCTCGGATGCTGCGTAGGCAGCGAGTCGCGCGTAGACGGAGTCGTGGCTTACGCCAACGACGCGAACACCATCACCGCGCTTGATGATCTCGTTGTCGAGCATCGCTGAGACCGGGAAGACGTCAGCCGGTACGCCGGTGATAGCCTCGCAGACCCTGGCGCCTTCTGTCGCGGGGTTGAGCCCCTGATCCTGGAGCATCACAGCGTCGTGGCCACGGAAGCCACCTGCGAGTTCGGTCGTGAGCCAGCTCGATATTGGCTCCACCGAGGTGATGTGATCGAGGGTGCCCGGGTGAAAGTACTCGTAGGCGAGGAGCTGAGCGAAGGGCATGAAGAAGTCCACGATGGGTCCGCCACTTCGCTGGTAGATCTCGAGTGGGTCCATGCGTGTGGCTACTTCTCCCATCAGGTCGATGCCGGCGAGACACCCGTAGTGAATTGGGTCGGCCAGCTCGATGCGGTCCGTCTTCGTGGTTACGGCGAGGTCGGCGCCCCACATGAGGCCGCCAACCGTGTCTCCCGACTCGGCCAGCGCGAGGATGTCTTCGTTGAGGAACTTCTGCATCCATTCGACTGGCCAGTAGGTGGCGCCGTTACCGGGCTTCACCCACGGGATGTCAACCTGCTTGACGAGGGTGAAGCCATCTTTGTTGACGACGAATACCTTGATGCCTGTCGTCGCGCCCATCACAAACAGAATCAGCTTGCCTACCATTGTTCTTCCGCCTTTCGGTGTTCAAAGAGCTAAGCCGACCCTGAAGGGTGGCGGTCGATTTCGACTGCCAAGATTGAACCACTAACTGGTTTTTTGTAAATAATTTGGGTTTTTAAAAATAGATCCTTTGACTTCCGGATATTTCTGCTGAAATATATTGAGTGCTTAGGATGACCGCGTAGCGGTCAACTGAAAAGAGCACATGTACAAGGTAGTAATCGGTGATAATATTTTTAAATTATGTACCGCTCCTTCATGTGCTCTTTTTCAATCCTCCAAGATGGAGGGACAAAAAAGTCGAAGCTCACGAGTGCCCTAAGCCGAGATCATTTTGTCGTGGCCTAAGGTTTTTTTGTTCGACTTGTTAAGGTGCTTGTCGTAGGTTTTGTGCTCTAAGGTGTTGAGTTCATCCCCTCCTACAACAATATAATCATAACATATGTTATATAGCTTGTCAAGACCTTGCTGCAAATTTAGCGTTGAGGGGCGAGGTATTATATGGTTAGAAAATACCCAAATACCCAAATCAGAATTAAAAAAAAATTGTTAATTGTTAAATATATTTGAATATTGAATTGTTTGTGGCTTTTTTCGACATTCGGATTTCTGGTTTGGGTAATTCTTTGCCGCACGTCTACCTTTTCCCCTCAAAAAGTGGTATTTTGGATGTATGCTTTCAGCACTGAAAAAGGCTTTTTTTAAAGAAAACACAGTCAAGGGCGCAAGCCTTATTTTGATTGTCACGCTTGCACTATCTAATATTCTGGGAGTTTTTAGAGACCATTTTTTGGCTTCGAGAATTCCTACCGATCGACTAGATATATATTTTGCTGCCTTTAGAATCCCTGATCTGATTTTCAACGTGCTGATACTTGGCTCGATTGCTGCCGCTTTTGTACCGGTCTATTCGAACTATTTAAAAGAAAAGGGCAGAGAAGAAGCAGACAAACTAGCTCAGACGACAATGACGGTTGGAATTATTATTCTAATCGTCTCAATTGTTTTACTTTATTTTTTCATCCCTTCCTTAATGACTCTATTGGTTCCGAGTTTTGACATCGCTAAGCGTCAGGAAACTATTTCGCTCGCGCGCTGGTTGTTAATCTCACCATTATTCTTCGGTTTCTCTTACTTTATAGGAGGTTTTTTAAATGCTCACAAGAGGTTTTTGGCCTATTCAATTGCTCCACTTGTTTATAATCTTTCTATAATTGCAGGTGTTTTGATTTTCTCCGGTACCCACGGTGTCGGCGGCGCGGTTATCGGTGTCATCATTGGTGCATTTCTCCACATGGCAATTCAGATACCTTCATTACTGCAGGTCGGTTTTAAGCCACGATTCATTCTTGATTTTAAAAATGAGGGTATGCAGAGAATCTTAAAATTAATGGTTCCTAGGGCAATCGGATTGGGAGCAAACCAAATCATGCTTTTTGCGTTCACCGGTTTTGCTTCGGCGTTTGCTGGAGGAATTGCGATTTATAACTTTGCCGACAACATTCAGACCGTTCCTTCGGTGATCTTTGGCAACTCGTTTGCAATGGCGGTTTTTCCCACTTTGGCGGCTCTGTCAGTCAAGGTCAAGGAAGAGAAGGATCAATTTGAGGCTTATTTCCTAAAATCTATTAAAGCAATCTTATTTTTTATGATACCTGCAACCGTTTTGCTTATTATTTTGCGAGCTCAAGTGATCAGAATTATTCTGGGATATGGCTTCTTTGGCTGGTCTGATACAAAAACTGCTTCGGCGACTCTGGGGCTTTTTGCAGTTGGGATTATTGCACAGGGGCTCGTGCCATTGTTTGCCAGAAGCTTTTACGCCATGCATGACACCAAAACCCCGATGTATGCCAGTATTATTGCGATCATTACGAGTGTCTTGATCGGCTTTGGATTCTCGAGGATCGCAACCGATGCGGTTTTCGGCATCTCAACCCTTGCGCTAGCTTTCTCGGTTGGCAGCTGGATAAACCTGTTCGTCTTGATGTACAAACTCAAAAGCAAGATCGATTTGCAGACCGTAAGAGTTATATCATTTGTTTTTAATGTGATTTTTATCACATTTGTTATGGCGATAGCGGTTCAGATGAGTAAATATTTGGTTGCCTCTTTCTTGGATATCGACAGAGTTAGATTTTTAGCCGTGCAGATACTGGTTGCGCTGGGAGTCGGGCTTGGTTCATATCTTGGCCTAGCTTGGATCTTTAAGTTTGAAGAAATAAGAAAGTAAGATGCCCTCACCTCAAGAAAAAGAATTCTACGGAGAGCTTGATAAGCACAAGTCAATTAAAGACGCACCAAAAGGTTTTACACTTACAAAACTGATGGTGCTCTTTGTTATGCTGCTCATAATCATCGAGGGGGCAGTGTTTTATATTGGCAGCTCTCTGAAGAGAAATCCGATTGTTGATGGAACAGCTCCGCCGTCTATTGATATCAACACCAACTTTTCGAGGGTAGATATTAACGATCGTCAGTACCAGATCGTTGTGTCAGAAGGCATTTTATGTGGAAAAATCTTCGCTAGCTTTAAAAGAGATCTCAGTTGCCAGATTTCAGAGGAAGGGATTGTGGTCGCTGGGAAAATTTCCTCAGTTCTGCCATCGAACGCAAGTATTATTTTTATGCCAAAGGTCAATAACGAAGCGCTGGATTTCGATGTTAAAAAAGCAACGGTCGGTTCGATCAAGATTCCTGACTTTCTAACTTATGGAATTAAGAGTGCTTTTCGCGCTGTGGTTGCAGAGCAAACAAAGGGAATTAAGGTTATAAGCGTTGACCTAGAGCCCTCTATTATGGTAATAATAGCTGATAAGTAATCGTGAAAATGCAAATTAGAAATTTCTGTATCATATCGCATATCGACCACGGCAAATCCACTCTTGCGGATCGACTCTTGGAGGTGACCGGAACGGTTGAGAAGAGAAAGATGCAGGAGCAAATTCTCGATAACATGGACTTGGAGAGGGAAAGAGGAATCACGATAAAGCTCCAGCCAGCTAGGATGTACTATAAAAAATCTCAGATCTCAAAGTTCAAATCTCAAAATTATGGAGTCCCGCAGAATCGGGACGATTATTCCAAGAGTGGGGCTGAAAATTCGCAACTCGCAACTCGCAATTCGCATCTCGATGATTTAACTTACGAGTTAAATCTCATTGATACTCCCGGTCATGTTGATTTTTCATACGAAGTTTCAAGGTCGCTTGAAGCCGTTGAAGGTGCAATTCTGTTGGTTGACGCTACCCAAGGAGTGCAAGCTCAGACATTGGCCAATCTTGATCTAGCCAAGAAGGCTGGTTTGGTCATAATCCCCGCTATCAACAAGATCGATCTACCAGAATCTAGGCCAGAAGAGGTAGCTTTTGAAATTGCTGACATCTTGGGTTGTGAACTAGATGAGATTTTATTTATCTCAGCCAAAACAGGGCAGGGCATAGGGGAATTACTAGAGAAGATCATTGAGAAAGTTCCCGCACCGCGTGTGGCGGAGTCCGATTATTCTAGAGCATTAATTTTTGATTCATTTTACGACGATTATCGCGGGATTGTTATTTATGTTCGCGTGATGGATCACGAGTTCAAGAGGGGAGATGAGATTACGCTTGTCAGGCAAGGCAAAACGACTCAGATCAGTGATATCGGGATAATTCAACTTGGTTTGAAGTCACAAGAGAAGCTTGTTGCGGGAGAAATCGGCTACTTGGTCACGACATTTAAAGAGGTTTCGGAGGCTAGGGTAGGAGAGACGATAATAAAAAAATCTCAAATCTCAAAGTATATTCAAACAAATAAGGATAAGGTTTTCGTTCCGCCCGAAAACCGCAAATCTCAAAATGGTGGAATGCCCTTTGGGCATGATTTATTACTGCCCGGCTACAAAGAGCCTCAGCCAATGGTTTATGCCGAAATCTATGCTAACTCAGGGGAGGATTATACAAAATTGCGCGACGCGCTTTCGAAATTGAAATTATCAGATTCATCTATAACTTATGAACCAACCTCATCTAAAGCATTTGGATTTGGTTTTCGGCTTGGCTTCCTTGGCTTACTGCACCTAGAGATCGTCAAGGAGCGTTTGGAGCGGGAATATGATTTAGAGCTGATAATTACGACTCCGACTGTTGACTTTAGGAAATTACCGGATGGTAAATACGAAGAGCCATGGGTGAAGATAGAAATTATTACGCCAAAAGATTATTTGGGACAGGTGATTGCACTTTTGGAGGATCGGAGAGGGGAGCAAGTTGACATCAAGCACATAGAGGAAAAGGCGCTCGTACATTACGAAATTCCTTTATCTGAAATAATTGTTGATTTTTATGACAAAATTAAATCTGTCACTCGTGGTTATGGCTCTGTTAACTACGAGCTGATTGGCTATCGAGAGTCCGACTTAGTCCAGCTGGACGTTATGATTGCTGGCGAAGTGATAGACGCATTTTCTCGAATGGTTTATCGAGGGTTTGTTGATCGAGTGGCCCGATCGGTTGTTGAAAAATTAAAAGAATTCGTACCAAAGCAAAATTTTGAAGTAAAGATTCAGGCCTCTGTCGGCGCAAAGATTTTGGCATCAGAGAGAATCGCCCCCTTTAGAAAAGATGTGACCGCCAAACTTTATGGCGGTGACGTAACTAGAAAAAATAAACTTTTAGAAAAACAGAAAAAAGGCAAGCGTAGGATGGCACAGGTTGGCAAAGTGGAATTGCCCACAGATGTGTTCGTCAAGCTTTTAAAATACTAGAGTTTTGTGTCATTGCGAGCGGCGAAGTCTTCCGAAGGTGACCCTACTTTAGAGGGCAATCTTAACTCAGATCGCCACGGCCAAAGGCCTCGCGATGACAAAGCAGTGGTCATTGAGAGGGACGAAATACGTCTGGTACTAATTGATTTTGTAAATATAATCTGGTTCAATATCGCCAGAACACCATTCGCCGTACGGATGGAGGTGAGAACCGTGCGCAAAGCAAGCAGGGACGACGAAGCCCCGGAGTTCGAGATGCCGCAAGCGCCGGCAGGCGGGGTGTATCATGCGCCCAGGAAGGTTGACGTCGTTCAAGCGACATGCGCGGGGGTCCAGAAGTACAGCTCTCGTCGCAGTAAGAAGCTCCGCAAGCGTCAGCATAAGAAGAAGCTTCGGGGAGCACGTGCCAGCCGGGCGTACTATCAGCAGCGGCGCGCGGCCGCAGAACGGGCGAGCCGGCGCCACTAAGAAGGAGTGCCGGATGGCATGCCGTATCACAGGGGGTCAGATCTGATCGACCCCTTTTGTGTTTTTAAACGACGAAGGGTCGGGAACGACTTGTCCCGACCCCGTGTCAGTAGCCCTCCCTAAAGGGCCAGTGCTATGAGAGGCGGTGTGAACGGGATCAACCCCGTCTCTTCGGTGAGAAGCGTGAGCTTCACTTCGCCGAAATCGCCTCGTCTGTTTCGAGCGTACTTTTGCCAGTACGCCCTGTAGTCCTCGCTTTCGAGCCAGCGATACAGCTCAACTGCTCTCTCGAACCGCGAGTCACCCTGGGGAACCCATCCATCTTCCACTCTGCCACCTCTTTCAGACCCCTCTCCAAGGTAGTTCGCATGTTAACAAAAAAAAACAGGCTGTCAACCCTGTCAATTAGTTCGTGCAACCTCAAGTGGACATCCCTGACCACCGGTCGATGATCAGAGGTGTCCTTCTTGAGGTCACGCTACTTTTATTTTGTTTTGCCCCTTTGTAAAAAAGAGTTTGAGATTCCCGTTTGAACCGAAGCCCCAACGGAGAGATTCTCGATAAATTTTACGTGAGCTTTAAGTTGCGTAACCTTGGAGTATCAAAATACTCTTTTTGCAAATCATTCTCATTGTTTAAACATACAAAAACTCAAGCTGTTTTTTTTGTTCGATCTAACGATTACTGGATTTGCTTGATTAACAATGCCGTTTTAATTGAAATCGCCTCATCTAAATTTCGGGGATTAAGGTGTAAAAGCTCGTTGATGCGGTTAAGTCGGTATATCACTGTGTTGCGGTGGAGTTTTAGTTTTTTTGCCGTATCGGTAATTGACAAATTGCAGGCGAAAAATACGTTTAGCGTGTCTAAGGCGACATCATTCTTGATACGGTCAAACACCTTATCGGCAAATTGGGAGGTTTTATGAGGGTCCTGATCAGCAAGAATCGAGAGAATGCCAAATTCGTCAATCACGAAGGCCCCCTCTTTTTTACCTAATTTAGTGGCGACTTTTGCAGCTAATTCGGCCTCTTTAAGTGATCTGACGATGTGGAGAGCTCCTTGTGCGCATCCGCCAACTCCTGCAACTATTTGATCCCTAATTGAAAATTTAAGTCTCGAGAATATTGGCTCAAACGAAGTCTTCAACATTCTGGCGATCCTTTTTTCTTCTTCCGGTTCGCAGGCTTTTAAGATGGCAAAATTATCGTCGCCTCTATAGAAAACGTGAGTCGTCAGATTTCTGGTAAAAAAACCATTCACAGCGGACTGTATGCGCTTGCGCCATTTGTCAATCTCTTCCTCTTTGGAATAATTCCCATTGAGTGAGTCAAGTTTTTCTTGAAACCCAACCAATTTCAGCGATATCGTCATGTAATTTTGGCTCAAGTCTAATCCGTAGTCGGTGGCTTCGGACTGGAGAGCTGATTCATTTTTTTCATTTATCTCATTAACCAGTCTGGTCATAAAATCATCACTCGAACCTTTAAATGCTCTCATCTCGTGCAATTGTCTCTGCGCAACCATAGAGCTTAATTTTTTAATAATATTTAAGTTATATCTGCTGAGGTTTTTCCTATCGAGTAACAAAAAAATATCCACATTTTCATGTGGAGATTGAACTTTTATTTGACTTGCAGACTGGTCTGGTTTGGCGCCAGCTTTTTTAGCTATTGCTGGGACATTGAACTGTTGGCCGATCAGGGAGTGATCAGATGACTCAATGCAAACCCCTTCTGCATTCGTTACCACAATCTCGTTGCCAATCAACGAGAGAATGTTTGTATCCGATTTTTGAGGTGAGGAAAAAATAGCTGGCATAAGCTGCTCCTTTTTCTTTTCGCGAGATGCGAAATTAGTTGAGATTTTTTTCGGGGTTTGTATTAAACCACTTTAATTTTATTTGTCAAGTTTTCTTATAAATCTTTTTAAACTTAACGCAGTAACCATCGGAATTAAAAGGAATAAGTATGCTGGATTTGGAGTTTGTGGCCCGGCCTGGATTGTGCTTGGATCAACTGGATCTATCGGATTCGCTAGGGCTATTTTTTTCGCTATTTGGGCGGGTTTGGCCGATGTGGTCTGGGCTGAATATGTCGGCTGCGATGGCTCAAAAACTGGATCGACTGGATCGGCTGGTGGATCATTTGGCGCGGGTGTTTCAGGAGGGTCAACAGGCGTAGTTTGGGTTTTGAGTAGGTTTCCTCTCCAGCGACCCAGAATATTTATAACTCGAATATTCAAACGATTACTTACCGAAGAGAGGGTCTTTTGCAGTGAAATTACGTTTTGCATTAGGTTTACTTCGCCAGTTTTTAAACTGTTGATATAAGTATTTTCCCTAAACGAATTCCTGCCAGTATTTGCCTTGACGTTAATTGTCGTATCTTGGTCTATTGTAGTTTGGCCAGTGGCATCAAAGTAAGCCGTTTGGTCGTTTGACAGGGTATTTATGACCACATTATCAAAGCTAGATAATTCGTTTTGGCCATCCCATTCCCCAAGTACATTGATGATGTAGAAGTTAGTTTTATTAAACAATCCACCAAGATCATTTTGGAAATAACCTACCGAAGCATTTCCACTCTCGATAATATTAACCAAGGAGTTTCTTGCAAATGTATTTTCTCCAGTAGTTATTTCATAATTGGTGTCGCTATCAATGTTGCTCTCACTGTTGCTGAGTGAGTATTGGTCATCAGACATGATCGTAACGGATGGTTTTTCGTTTAACATTGACTCATCGAGAACGATATTACCGTAAAAGTCATCAAGGATAGTATAAACCTTCAGGTTTAATAAGAGCTCGGGATCGTTTAGATCAATCAGATTGATAGTATTTGTCGCAAAATTAATGTTACCGGTCTGCACGTCTCCGATGACTGTATTGCGATTAAATTCGTTGGATCCGGTGTTAAGTTCAAGGCCTATATTTTGATCGCTATTCAAAACAAAGAAGTTGTTTGCGGTATCTGAATTCCCCTCGATCTGGAAGACAGTTTCCATATTGTTAAAGTCATCTGCTGTAATTTCGTTGTCATAATTTGTAGTTTTGATCTCGATTTGACTGTTGTCCTCAACGTCGGTGTTCGCGACGGTTGCAGCAGTAATCTGGCCGGCGATATCTCCGGTCGCGTAGCCTTCAATTAGGCTGCTATTCTCCACAGTATTGTACCCAGTATCAATGCCGACGTTTATTGTTGTATTTTCATCAGTTGTCGAAGTTGTTGTGCTATTTGCGCTAGAAATTAGGTTTTGTTCGTCGGGGGCTTGGTCGCTGTCAACTTCCGATATTGTTTCGGGAGTTTCGGTTGGTGTGATAATTGGACTGGCTGGCGGCACAGACGATGGCATATCGATAACTATCGGGCAATTTTCATAGCATTGAATTCCTTGATCTTCGGCTAGAGCTAAATTGCTCCACGTCATAAAGACAATTGCGACTAAGATTGCATAAACTTTTCTTTTCATATTACCCCACTATTTTTTTGACTGTGGGATTCATGACTTCATGAATCCCTACACTCAAACCAATTATTAACTAATTGGCATTTGAGGAAACATTTACATTGAAGCTAACAGAGCCTGTTCGGACATTGCCGACGACTGTGTTTCTTTCAATAGTGTTTCTTCCAGTGTTGATATCAGCGTCAACATTATTGGTTATTCTGCTAGTGTTGGCGATAGATACATTCTGATTAGAGTCAACATCGACAGTGTTCCTGTTTGTTGAATTTGGTCCAGTTATATCGTTATCCATTGATCCACTAGCAAGATTGACTTCTGACATCATTGGAATGCTAATCGAGCCTACGCCGCCATTGGTTGTGACACTTTCATCTATTCCAATATTCACATCGCCACTCGAAACATCTCCAACTTGGGTGTTTCTCATGATGGTGTTTCTTCCAGTATTTGCATTGATATCGTAATTAGATCGATACGTAGCGTCGTTGATTACGCTGATATTGCGATCTAAAGCCACATCAATTCTGTTGATGTTTGTAGAGTCAGGGCCCGTCAGGTTGTTGGACATGTCGAAATCGGGAAATAGAAAGTCTAAATCATCTCCCGCCATCGAAATTTGTCCATTATTGAGTTCGTGAGAAACTGTGATCATTCCATCTACATCTCCCGTCTCAACGTCACCAACAACAGTGTTTCTTTCAACCGTGCTGCGACCCGCTTCAACATTGAAGATAAAGTCGTCATTTACGGTCGATTCGTTCATGATGTCAACTGAGGCATTTGAGCTGATCTCGGTTGCATTTATGTTGTCTGAGTCGGGTCCTGTGGTTTGGTTGCCACTTGCGAAGGCAACTGTACCGGCAGTCAAAAGAGCGCCGGTTGTTACTATTGAGAGCAATGCTTTCTGTATTTGCATTTCTCCTCCATATTTTTTAAGTTATCAAGTTAGCAAAAACGTCGACCTCGGGTTTAGCCCCACTTTTGCCCTTAGCAAAAAAATATCCTAAAGAGAGCGAAAAAATTATATGAAATTCGAACAAAAAATGATGAAATTTTTTGTTTAAATTGCCCAAATTAATTAGCAAAATGTTTATTATAATCGGTTCATAGTCAAGTTAAACAAGGTTAAATGGAGGACCAATGATACCAATAAAAGTAGAAATGACAGGGGCTGGACAGACGGGTTCACGAGCAAGTTCAAAGCACGCCAACAGAGTTAAGTTAGCAAAAAAAGTATCGATTGTTTTTATAGCTGTCGTCCTTGTGGTATTGGGTGGCGCACTTTATATGATAGAGAAAAATACTTCTGCTTCTGATACTTCGTTGCGGCAAGCGGTTTTTGTAACGACAGGACAAGTTTATTTTGGGTATGTAGCAAATGCCGATACTCCGATGGTGAAAATTGATGAGGCCTATTATCTTAATGGAGCTTCCTCGATTATGCCTGGCAAGACACCTCAAGATAAAATTTCTCTGATCAAGATGGGCAGTGAAATCTATAAGCCAATGAATTCGGTTTTAATCAACCGCGACCAGATTATTGCGATTCAGGACATATCAGCTGATTCGCAGATCAATGTTGCGATTGCTGGTTCGTTGAAGAGTAATTAGTTTTTAGAAGCGTAATGGGGCACTGCTCAAAACTATTCAAAATCTTCTCTCTTTTCCCTAACAAATGAGAGCCATGATTCAAAGATCGCGATGACAGCTTTAAAGGGAGCTTCGATTATGAAGTCCCAGAACCAAAGTGTGAAATTGTACTCACTCCACCTATCCGACAAGAACTTTCCAATAATCACGAATGGCAAGAGGATAAAATTATAGAGTCCAATTATAACGTTGTCGTCCGACGATCGAACCTCCAGCTCTTTTGCGGTTGACCTTATTCTAAAAGCTAGGAAACTAACGATCGAGATGAAAATAAAGAACAAAGTGATGCTGGCGATGTTGAACTTCAGCTGTATTAATAGCCACGCTACAAGGCCCAGAATCGCCAAGGAAAGTATCGTATTAGCGAAGTTAAATAAGCGATAGCTTTTTGCTCGTCTGGTTGATAGCGTGAGAAGTTTTGAGGTGGGCAGCTTGTCGTTTAGCAAAATCTCAGAGGTTATCTCTAGCAAGGAGTAAGTGTTTTTTTTGCCCGGAACTTTGATAAAAAATCCGGTAATAATCATGATTAATGGCGGCAAGATAACATTGGTTGCAAGTGCCGAATAGTTTATCTCATGCAGAACTTTTGTCTCATAAGGCAATTCGATAATAAATGCCAAAAATACTTTAGTAAGCAAAATAAAAATAATGCCTCGAAACAATGCTCTAACGACTCTGGAAAATATATTTTTATTTCGCTCCTCAATGATCGTTGAGCCTCTTTGTAAGAGGAGGGATTTATTGGCAGCTATCGATTCAAATTCCTTGGGCGATCGGTTAATCAAGTCCCAGATAATAATAAATGGAGGAGCATTTTTTTTGATAAATTTGAATATCTTTGATTTTCGGTTTTCTTGGAGCTGGGCTTCAAATGTTTCAAATATTTGATCGAAGTGATCGCAAATCTCAGAAGCATCGGTTTTGGAAAGGACAGGGAAGCGGGGATAATAGAATCGAAATAACCTGAATCTGACTTCGTCGATGTCTGATTTGAAGAATACTTTTCGGCAGGAGATTTCTATCTGGAAGCTCAGATCGATTTTTGAGATCTCCGATTCGTCCAGATCGATATTTTTAGCAACAGTCTGTTTGATGAAGCTCAAAAAGTACTCTTGATCGTCGTGTGGAAATAGGGTTTCTTCGATTTCGCAGGCGCACAGTCCAATTATGATGTCTGAAACTTGATTTGGACTTAGTTTTGACTTGACGTTTGTTTTGAGAAAGTTGAATTTCCTCAAAATACTGGCAACATCTTCAATCACGCTTTCGGGTAGGCTATCATTTTCAAAATATCTGGCCCAAACTAACTCGTGCAAGAGTACTCTGGCTGTGTTGTCTTGAAAGCCGTATAGAACCACTCTTCGTTTTAAAATTCTCTTGATCGCATTTTTTAAAAATGAGTGCTCATCTTGATAATCGAGAGCATTTCTAAATTTTTCATAATAAAAAGCGGCCCGTCCGATGGACTCGTTAACGATAATTTTGGCGCCGGTCTCTGTTGTGATCGGTGCATTCTTTTTCTGTTTGATAATTGCAACGGATTTTTGTAGATATTTGTTCATTTCGCTATGATGGTTGGGTGATATATTTAATCATTTTGGATTTGTTCTGGTCTCTCTCGGCCTTCATCTGGGATTGGCCAAAAATGGCACAGATCAATCCTTTTGCCTGGCCATTTGTTCTGATTTGTCCTATCTATCCTCTATTGCTTGCTCTAATCTGGTTCCAATTGTATCGCAAAAGCCGCCCAAATCAATTGCTACTTGCATTTGCGGTGATCCCATCCGTCATTTTTGGAATTTTGGCCGTTTTATATTACCCAACAGCGATGGTTTACCAAGGCTTTTCTTGGAATGCATTTGGTCAAATTTTCTGGGTTTTATTCTATGCTCTACAGGCCGCCTATCTGTTTTCTAAATATAAAATAGCTCGATATGCTTTCGTGATAGCCTCGATTTATTTAATTATAAAATTTGTTCTTGATTATAAATATCTGACTTTTGGTTATCTGGATTTTGAAAATTTCCCGAATGCGCTTGTCTTGACCTTGATATTAGTCGCAATTGCATCTGTCGGTGTACTCTGGAGTCTTGACTCGAAGAAGAAAAAACAGTAGGATGGTCTGATCGTAGTACATTACTTGTTGCGGGAGGCCGTAGCGTGGAAAGCAGCATAAATCATGGCAAATTGTCTGAACGTGCGGCTGAGATCTGCAGGGCGTTTGAGGCTAGGAGCTCAAGGTCCCTACTGTTCTTCCGTGGGCTCTTCGGCGCTCGAGGAAGGAAGTAGGCGTAGTTGCGGAGATAGAGCGCAAGGCGGAAGAAGCCTTCAGAGCTTTGTTTGGTGCGGGTCACTCCGGCCTCGTGTTCGTGGATCATTGCGTCACCAATCAGGAGGAAGCGAATCTGCGCCTAGATGTCGGATTCGAGACGTGGGTTCGCGCGCTTGAAGACGAATACGGGCCTGCTCCTTACCTCTGGGGCGACATGAGCGACTCTAGGCAAGATTTCTCGGCATGCATCTGCTTCATTGGCAGGTATTGCCGGAGGGTCGACGGGCTTTTCGGAGCTCAGCTTGAGCTTCTTTCCATCGCGGTGCACATCGCTCAGGACGATCCGGGTCAGGCGGCAAAGATACTCGACTTTGTCGAGTATGTCTTTGTCGCCGGGATGATCCCGCTTGGTCTCGAAAAGACCGAAGCGGGCCTCTCCCTCCAGGTGTTTGTTTGCGACTAGCCGGTTCAATCCGGTCACGGGCGCCACTCCAGCTTGCTGGATGTGGCGCCTTTGTCGCTTAGTCGACTTTTGCCTCAAACTGACCGTAATGATCGCGGTCGTTGCTTGAATTAGTTCTAGATAATTTTATTGAAATTTTAAATTTTCGAGGAGTGCCATCGGCAGACTCAATCTCGTCGGTTTTCTTTTCTTGATAATATTCCATCAGTTCAGCAGATAATATTTCTTTTAAGGTTGAAATCTCTTCCATATTCTCTTTGATTGACTCAACGGCTGATTTGTTGCCTGATTCGTTCATCAGAGTGTCTTTGATGCGCTTTTTTTCGGTCGCTGATTCTTTGGCTTTGGCGGCTACATCTTTATAAGTCTCTGAATTTTCCAATGCGTCTTTTAAAAGCTCGCGCGAAACACGATTTTCCTGTTCTAGTCGTTCGATAATACCGATTCGTTCTCTTATAATAGCTAGGTCCATAGTTCACCATAAAATATTAATTGATAAATACTAACTCAAAAATTCAAATTTTAAATTTTAAGTAAGACAGAAAGATTATAACACAAGAAAGAAAAATAGAATTATGAATAAAGAATTAGGAGAAATCAAAAGGGGGAACGTACGGTTCCCCCGATTGCACAACTTGTGCAAACCCCCGGATCTAGTCCGGAAGTGGTGAGCTTGGCCTTAGCTGGCCATTCGCAGCGCTTCTGCCGCTAGCTCGGGGCGATGTGGCCTTCAGGGCGCCAGGTGTTCATCGCGACCTCCGGACGCGGAGGCGCGGTGGCCACGGCCTTCGGGGTGTGGGCGGCGATCGCTACCAGGCTGGGAGGCGGATCGGCGGCCACGATCGAGGTGAGGGTCCGGTGGTCGGCGGTGCAGGTATCCATCAGGGCCACGGGAGGTCCATGCGTGCCGGCCGGGTTGGCGTCGGTGTTGGTGGCGATGGCCACGGGGGGTGAAGTCGTCGCCCATAGGGCCTTCGTGGTCTCCAGCGTGGCGGCCATCACGGTGTGGGCAGCCAGAGCGGACTGAGCGGACGCGGCGATGATGCCGACGTCGTCGAACGGCGGAGCGGCCAGTACGGTAATCCCGAGCAGGTCAGCCTTCGCGGCGGCGCTGGTCAGCGTGGTCGGCGTTGCATGCGCGCAAACGGCGGCCATTGCCAGCAGAGCGAGTACGAGCACCAGTGCGTTGGACCAAGGTGTCCTAGACATGGGCTGTCCTCTCCCTTTCTAAGCTTGGGCCTAAGGCCCCACACCATAAGGTGTGTGCTCTGTGCGCTCCCCCCTCACAACAAGCGAGGAAGCAGTCATTAAAAAAATTCTACTCCTCGGTATATTTTGAGTCAATAGTTTTTGAAATTTATTTTGCGGCCGCTAGGGCCGCATTTTGCCTTAAGGGCCAGAGGGCTTAATTGCGAGGCAGCCCTCTAGGCCCTTAAAAACCCGTACACCCGCACGCGCTTTGTTGTAGCTCTGCTCGTTGAACCTTCTGGAATTTACTCGGGACTTCGTCTCGATGTGCAGTTCCAGCTTTCAACTTCGCAGAGCTAACATATTTATCACGGCTCAAGTGCTCGCACTTTTCGCCGGTAGAAAGTCCTGAAAATCCAAGCGGAAGCTGTTTGTTTACTTGCGAGTTCCACCCTCGCAAGCCACGAATGTCCTCAGCAGCAAGCGCCACGGGATATAAAACTGCGTAAGTTGTTTGAGAACGGCAAAACAGGATGTTTTAAAGCATAAAAATCTGCAAAAACTCAAAAGGCACCTTCCGGAGAAGGCGCCCTGAGTAAGGCTTGTTTGCGATTGGGGGCTGGCTACGCGGCCCAGCGGGGATGCTTCATGGCTTCCGCGTAGTTGACGGACGAAGCG